>ENA-UOIY01000031-UOIY01000031.1-human-gut-metagenome-genome-assembly--contig:-P114-NODE-31-length-232910-cov-19.695729_pt1 | contig 232910 bp, 217 predicted proteins | sample MGYA00242335_ERZ723882 | MGnify/ENA metagenome assembly ERZ723882 | reverse complement strand
TCGGCGAGCCATAAGAGTGCGAAGCACGCGGCAAGTCCTTCTGCCCCTGCCAAAACTAAGTCTCCGGAAGCCTTGTTTATCAAGGCTTCCGGAGACTTTTTAGCTAAGGTAAAAACAAACCTAAGCCAAAGTATTCTTGGGCCAAGATTTTCTTAGCGCCGCATAGGAAATTACAAAGTTGGCAAGCCAGCCTGCCGGTACTGCAAGCCAAACAAAGGCAATACCAAAACGCGGTGCCAAAATCAATGCAACGGACAAACGAATTGCAAGATTAACCATATTTGCAATTAAAAACGGGCGCATATTTCCAAGTCCGCGAAGAACACCGTCTGTTGCCATTTTGATACCCATGAATATGAAAAAGTAGCCGAGCCATCTCATATAATCTCCGGACACTTGATATGCTAAAGCTGTTCCGTCTTTGCCTAAGAAAAGCGAAGAAATCTGAGTGTGCATAGTTTCAATAATTACAAATGCAAGAACGGCAAAGCATGCATCTAACAGCAGAGCGGCACGGTAACCCTTCTTAATACGGTCAATTCTTTTAGCGCCGAGATTTTGGGAAACAAAGGGTGACACAGCATTCCCGATGGATACAAATATCAGTGAAAAAACATTCTCTACCCTCATCGTTGCCGTATAGCCTGCGAGCGCTTGTGTGCCAAAAGGGTTTACAACTGCTTGCACAATCATCATACCGATTGATACTGTTGATTGTTGAAGAACAGACGGAACGGCGATTTTAAGCATGGAACGCAATTCTCTTTTGTCAAACCAACGAAACGGACTTGTGTATTTTCGCATACGATAAAGAAAAATCAAAAGGGAAAGCACGGCAGAGATGCCCTGTGCAATAAGAGTGGCAAGAGCTGCTCCGAATACGCCGAGTTTAAGACCGCCTACCATCCAAAGATCCATAATGATATTTAAAACAGATGAAAAGATTAAAAGCAATAACGGGATTTTTGATTCACCGATTGAAGTAAACATGGTTGACAGAATGTTGTACATAAACAAAAACGGAAAGCCGGCAAAATAGACACGCAAATAAAGCACCGCATCATCCATTATATCTGCAGGCGTTTGCAGTATGCTCATCATCCAATGAGAACTGCAAAATCCAAAAACTCCGAGAAATATACTTAGAAGTAAAAAGCTGATTAACGAGGTGGACACGATTGTTTTCATTTTGCCATAATTATGAGCACCGAAATAACGGCTGACCAGTACACCTGCGCCTACGCCTGCACCGAGTGCTATGCAAATAAAAACATTCGTAAGTGCAGCACAAGCACCAACGGCTGCAAGTGCAGAGGAGCCGACAAATTGACCGACTATGATTGAATCTGCCATATTGTATACTTGTTGAAAGAAGCTGCCTAAAATCATAGGCATCGCAAAAACAGTCAACGCCTTGAGGGGTGGATCTGTTATTAAATATTCATCCTTTGTCATTTTTTATTCTCCTGAAAATGGGTTACGTTGTTTCTGTGTCCGGTTTTTTAAAAATCGTATCACAAAACAATTATATATATACAAAAAGCCGAACAAGATACAGCTTTCTCAGTCTGCACCCTGTTAGGCTTTCGCTTTTACTGAACAATCGCTCCCTGAGTGAACACAAAAAGTATAGCATTGTCAAAAATAATTGTCAATGAGTTTTAATCCTGATTTTGTGACAACTTGTCAAATAAAAAGCTGCGCTAAACCTTGACACTGTACGCTTTTTCTGCGATAATGTATTATGTATTTATATGACTGTTAAAAGGGGACCTTGTAATGACAGATAACGAAAAACTCGCCGAGCTTTTGTTTCCGAATATAACAAAAACACCCGAGGACTATGAAAAAATATATCCCGAGAGAGGTCTCTCCGATGGAGCAAGAGTTTCAAGATTTGCTCCCAGCCCGACAGGCTTTCTTCATCTCGGCGGACTTTTTGCCGCAATGATTTCAAAGCTCACGACCCGTGCGACCGACGACGGCGTTTTCTTCCTCAGAATTGAGGACACGGATAAGAAGCGTGAGATTGAGGACGGCGTTTCTGCAATTATCAAGGGTCTTGACGATTTCGGTGTAACTCCCGATGAGGGCGTAATGGGCTTTGAGTCGGAGAGCGGAGCATACGGACCGTATCAGCAAAGTAAACGCAAGGACATTTACCAAGCTATCGCAAAGTCGCTTGTTCGTCAGGGCATGGCGTATCCGTGCTTCTGCTCGGAGGAGGAGCTAAACGGAATCCGTGCCGAGCAGGAAAAAGCCGGAACGGATATTCAGGGCTACTTCGGCGAATGGGCAAAGTGCCGCAACCTCACTCTTGAACAGCAGGAGGAGAAAATCAAGGCCGGCTGCCCCTATACTCTGCGACTTCGCTCCCCCGGACAGGCAGATCACAGAATCAAGTTTGACGATATGATAAAGGGCAAGATTGAAATGCCCGAGAATATACAGGACGTTGTTCTTCTCAAGACGGACGGAATTCCGACCTATCATTTCGCACATGCCGTTGACGACCATTTTATGAGAACGACTCATGTTGTCAGAGGTGACGAGTGGATTTCTTCCGTGCCGCTCCATATTCAGCTTTTCAAGGCTTGCGGCTTCAAGGTGCCCAAGTATGCTCATATTTCCCCCATCATGAAAGAGGACAACGGCGGCAAGAGAAAGCTTTCGAAGCGTAAGGATCCCGAGGCTTCCGTTTCGTTCTATTCCGAGAGCGGATATCCGAAGGAGAGCGTTATCGAATATCTTCTGACAATAGCAAACTCCAACTTTGAAGATTGGCGCAAAGCAAACAAGACTGCGCCGCAGAGTGCCTTCCCGTTCAACCTGAAAAAGATGAGTGCAAGCGGAGCACTGTTTGACCTCAATAAGCTTAATGATGTCAGCAAGAATGTTATTTCACTTATGACTGCCGACGAGGTTTATGACAAAGCAGCGGCATGGGCAAAGGATAACGATCCGGAGCTTTATGCGCTTCTCAGTGGAAATGCCGAGTTTGCAAAGGGCATTTTCTCAATCGACAGGGGAACTGCGAAGCCCCGTAAGGATATCGCAAAGTGGGACGAGGTAAAGGAGTATGTTTCGTATTTCTATGACGAGATTTACACACTGGATTACACGCTCCCGGAGAACATAAGCAGGGATGACGCTGTTGCTATCCTTGAAAAATATACTGAGATTTTTGACGCATCGGATGATAAAGATACCTGGTTTGCAAAGATCAAGGAGATTTGCGAACCGCTTGGCTACACTCCGAACGTCAAGGAATATAAAAAGAACCCCGACGCTTTCAAGGGTCATGTCGGCGATGTTTCGATGGTTATCAGAATTGCGATAACCTCTCGCCGCAACACGCCGGATCTTCATTCAATAATTGCTCTCCTCGGCAATGAAAGAGTTAAGGCGAGACTCATTGAAGCAGCCAAATCATACAAATAATCGGAGGTCACCATGGAAGAAAAGAAAATTTCATCAAATTTTATACATGACTTTATCGACGAGGATCTTGCAAGCGGAGTGAAATCCCGTGTTCAGACAAGATTTCCGCCCGAGCCGAACGGATATCTTCACATCGGTCATGCAAAGGCCCTTTGCATAGATTTCAGCACGGCGGAAAAATACAACGGAATCTGCAATCTTCGCTTTGACGACACCAACCCATCCCGTGAGGACGTTGAATATATCGACGCAATCAAGGAGGATATCAAGTGGCTCGGTTTCCACTGGGATAACGTGTTCTTTGCTTCAAGCTATTTTGATTTTGTCTATGATTGCGCAATCAAGCTTATCAAGGACGGCAAGGCTTATGTTGATGACCTCAGCGCAGACGAGATAAGAGAATACAGAGGCACACTCACCGAGCCGGGCAGGGAAAGTCCCTACCGTAACAGGAGCGTTGAGGAGAATCTCGACCTCTTTAAGCGTATGACGGACGGTGAATTCGGCAACGGCGAGAAGGTTCTTCGAGCTAAGATCGATATGTCATCGCCGAATCTTAATATGCGAGATCCGGTTATCTACAGAATTTCTCATGTTTCACATCACCAGACCGGTGACAAGTGGTGCGTTTATCCGATGTATGATTTTGCTCATCCGCTTTCGGATGCCAAAGAGGGCGTAACATTCTCACTTTGCTCGCTTGAGTTTGAAAATCACAGACCTCTTTACAACTGGGTCGTTGACCAGATCGGCTTTGACGAACCGCCCAGACAGATTGAGTTTGCACGCCTTAACATAAATTATTGTGTTACCAGCAAGAGAAAGCTGCTTGAAATGGTTAACAAGGGTATCGTTTCCGGCTGGGACGACCCGAGAATGATAACTCTTTGCGGTATGAGAAGACGAGGCTACAGTGCTGCCGCAGTCAGGGATTTTATCGACAGGGTAGGCGTTTCAAAGGCGGACAGCACTGTTGACTACGGGTTGCTTGAAGCTTGCGTAAGAGACGATCTCAACGCTAAGGCTCCTCGTGCAATGGCTGTTCTGCGCCCGCTTAAGGTTGTTATTGATAATTATCCCGAGGGACAGAGTGAGGATTTTGAGGTTGAGCTTCACCCCGAGCACCCGGAGTTCGGAACAAGAAAGGTCACTTTCTCCCGTGAACTCTATGTTGAGCAGGATGACTTTATGGCTGAACCCGTCAAGAAATACTTCAGACTTTTTCCGGGCAACGAGGTTCGCTTCAAGAGCGCATATTTTATTAAGTGCAATAGCTACGACATGGATGAAAACGGCAACGTTACATGCCTGCACTGTACTTATGATCCCAAGAGTCGAGGCGGAAATTCCCCCGACGGCCGCAAGGTCAAGGGCACAATTCACTGGGTTAATGCCAACGACTGTAAGCAATGTGAGGTTCGCCTTTATGACAGACTTTTCAGCGCCGAGGAGCCCGGTAAGAACGGCGACTATTTTGACGATCTCAACCCCGACTCACTTGAGGTTATTGAAAATTGCCTGCTTGAGGGCGGATTTGAAAACGCAAAGCCCGGTGACACGTTCCAGTTCATGAGAAACGGATATTTTTGCGTTGATAAAGACAGCACCGAGGACAAGCTTGTATTCAATCGCACCGTTGCTCTTAACTCTTCATGGGGCAAATAAAGGAGCTGAAAACGATGAAAATATTCAACAAAATCGTAGTTTGTTTGGTGACTCTTGCGATTTTCCCTATTATGTATTTTATGAATATTGTCAGAGCTGTTGTTTCAATTTCCGAGGATTCATCGCTGTATACAATACTCTCAAAGCTCGCCGAGAAAACGGCAAGCAGTGCTATGGAGATCACCTTTTCCGTTAAGGAGATTTTTAAGTACATCAGCGACGGCAGCTTTTCATTCGGCGGAATGAAATTCGACATTTCAAAGATACCTGCCGAGCTTCTCTCAGGCAAGAATTGGGCGATTGCCGCAGGGATATTGATTGTAATTGCGTTGATCATTGCGATAGTTATTATCGGCTGTGCGCTTTTCACGAACGCTTACAAGACCATTACTGCGCTCGGAGCAAGCGGAGCGGTTTGCTGCTTTGCTGCTCTCAGATGCTTTGCCGGATTTTCTTCTCCGTACATAAACGGTTCGGTTGACATCGGCGAGATACTTGCGAAAGCCTTTGTCGGAGAGAGTAACAATCTGCTCGGTTCGATAGGCACATCGATTCTCAAGGGTGCAATCTCGGTCGATTCGTTCACACTCGGAAATGCAGTAACGCTCAGCTTGATTTTCTTTATCGGAATTGCTCTTTGGGAGCTTGCGTATGTTGTGACGCTTCCCGAAAAGAAACCGACAAAAGCGAAGAAATAAAATAAATTGATTTCATAACCGCTTGACTTGAAATGAATTGCATTTCAGGTTCGGGCGGTTTACTTTTATGCACAAAACAGATCCGGATACCGCGATATAGATAAAAATATATTAGATAAAGAGTCATTCAATAAATGATTTATTTATTATAGCGATTTTCGTACAAGATAAAATTTGTAGGAAAAAAACAGGAAAAAAATGAAAAATTGTCGATTTTGAGCCGTTTTGGCAGAATTTAATTCGATAAATGTGTTTACTATTTATTTTTTATGTGATATAATGTTTCAGCATTATAATGTTGTATTGTGGGCTTTCGGAGTGTTAATATTTTAACAGACTGTTTTTATTCCGTTCCGACCGTTCGCATACGGCTAAACTGTTGTAAAGGAGGAACAACTTAAATGCTCAAAAAAATCAGCAAAATCCCGTTCAAAGGAACACCTGAGCAGGAGGCACAGCTTAAAGCAGTAATTGAGGAGTGCAAGGACAATAAAAGCTTGCTCATGCACGTTATGCAGCAGGCGCAGGCTATATACGGATATCTTCCGTTTGAAGTGCAGGCCATGATTGCCGACGGTATGAATGTACCGCTTGAAAAGGTTTACGGGGTATCCACTTTTTACGCTCAGTTTGCGCTTTCCCCGAAGGGAGAGTACAACATCTCTGTTTGTCTCGGTACGGCTTGCTATGTTAAGGGTTCGCAGGAACTTCTTGACAAGATTTGTGAGGAGCTTGGAATCGGAGCAGGCGAATGTTCGGACGACGGTATGTTCTCGGTTGAGGCTTGCCGTTGTATCGGCGCATGCGGTCTTGCCCCCGTTCTCACCGTCAACGATGAGGTTTACGGAAAGCTTGTTGCAGACGATGTACCCGGCATTCTTGCCAAATACAGAGCATAATTACGGAGAAAAATCATGCGTGAGCTGTCATTGAATGTTCTCGATATTGCGCAGAATTCCATTTCTGCCAACGCTTCGCTTATTGAGATTGAGATTATCGGGGATACAGTAAAAAAAGAGCTTCTGATAGGAATTTATGACAACGGCAAGGGAATGACCCCGGAACAGGTCAGAAATGTTCAGGACCCGTTCTTTACGACCAGAACGACAAGAAAGGTCGGCATGGGAATTCCTCTGTTTAAGCTGGCGGCGGAGCAGACGGGCGGAAGCCTCTGTATCGAATCCGAGGTCGGCGTCGGAACAAAGGTCAAGGCGATTTTTAAAACCGACAGCATTGATTACACACCGCTCGGCGATATTGATTCCACTGTTATCATGCTCATCACCATGAACACAGACCGTAATTTTATCTATCGACTGAAGGTCGATGAAAAAGAATTTACTCTTTCCACTTCCGAGCTTAAAGGAATACTCGGTGACGTGCCGCTTAATGAGCCGTCGGTTACTCAGTGGATTAAAGAGTACCTGCATGAACAAACACAAACTATCCGTGGAGGTGTACTGTAAATGAAATCACTTGAAGAGTTGCTTGCCATCCGTGATAAGGCTAAGGCAGCAATGACAGACCGTGAGGGTACAGGCGACGGAATCCGTGTCGTAGTCGGCATGGCAACCTGCGGAATCGCAGCAGGCGCACGTCCCGTTCTCAACGCTTTCGTTGACGAGGTCGCAAAAAGAAATCTTAAAAACGTTACGGTAGCTCAGACAGGCTGCATCGGTATGTGCCAGTATGAGCCGATCGTTGAGGTTTTTGAACCCGGCAAGGATAAGGTAACCTATGTTCAGGTAAGTCCCGAAAAGGTTGCCGAAATCGTTGCTTCCCATATTGTAAACGGCAATCCGGTTGTTGAATACACCGTTGGCGCTGTAGTAAAAGATTAAGGAGGAAAAACAATGTATCGTTCACACGTTCTTGTCTGCGGCGGTACCGGCTGTACTTCCTCACACAGTGCCGAGATCATTGAAAAGCTTGAGCAGGAGCTTAAAGCCAAGGGTCTCGAAAACGAGGTTAAAGTAATCAAAACCGGCTGCTTCGGACTTTGCGCATTAGGTCCGGTCATGATCGTATATCCCGAGGGCTGTTTCTACAGCGAGGTTAAGGTCGAGGACGTTCCCGAAATCGTCGAGGAGCATCTTCTCAAGGGTCGTATGGTCAAGAGACTTCTCTATGAAGAGACAGTTCATCAGGATGATATCAAGCCGCTGAATGAAACCAATTTCTACAAGAAGCAGCACAGAGTGGCGCTTCGTAACTGCGGCGTTATTGACCCTGAAAATATTGAAGAATATATCGCTATGGACGGCTATCAGGCTCTTGCAAAGTGCTTGACCGAGCTTACGCCCGATGAGGTTATCCAGATCGTTAAGGATTCCGGACTCAGAGGCCGTGGCGGCGGCGGATTCCCCACAGGTCTTAAGTGGAGCTTCACCGCTAAGAATACAGCCGACCAGAAGTACGTTGTATGTAACGCCGACGAAGGTGACCCGGGCGCATTCATGGACCGTTCCGTTCTTGAGGGCGACCCCCATTGTATCGTTGAGGCTATGACGATCTGCGGTTACGCAACAGGTGCAACCGAGGGTTACGTTTACGTCCGTGCCGAGTATCCGATCGCCGTTCACCGTCTTGATGTTGCTATCAAGGAAGCCCGTGAAGCTGGCCTTCTCGGCAAGAACATATTTAATTCAGGTTTTGACTTCGATCTTCATATCCGTCTCGGTGCAGGCGCATTCGTTTGCGGTGAAGAGACTGCTCTTATGACTTCAATCGAAGGTAACCGCGGTGAGCCGCGTCCGCGTCCGCCGTATCCGGCAGTTAAGGGACTTTTCGGCAAGCCGACAACAGAAAACAATGTTGAAACATTTGCCAACATTCCGCAAATCATTCTCCACGGTGCAGAGTTCTTTAACTCAATGGGTACGGAGAAGTCTTCGGGAACCAAGGTATTCGCTCTCGGCGGAAAGATCAATAACACAGGCCTTGTTGAAATTCCGATGGGTACAACTCTTCGCGAAATCATTGAGGACATCGGCGGCGGAATTCCGAACGGCAAAAAGTTTAAGGCTGCTCAGACAGGCGGCCCGTCCGGCGGATGTATTCCTGCTTCCCTTATGGACACACCGATCGACTATGATAACCTTACCGCTATCGGCTGTATGATGGGCTCAGGCGGACTTATCGTTATGGACGAGGACAACTGTATGGTTGATATCGCTAAGTTCTTCCTTGATTTCACAGTTGATGAGAGCTGCGGTAAATGTACTCCGTGCCGTATCGGTACAAAGAGAATGAGAGAGCTTCTTGAGAAAATTACCGACGGTAAGGCTACTCTCGAGGATCTTGACGAGCTTGAAACTCTTGCTCATTATATTAAAGACAACTCACTTTGCGGTCTCGGTCAGACAGCTCCGAACCCTGTTCTTGCAACACTTCGTTTCTTCAAGGATGAGTATATCGCTCATATTGTTGACAAGAAGTGCCCGGCAGGCGTTTGTAAGAAGCTTGTTTCCTACTCAATTGAGGCTGATAAGTGTAAGGGCTGTACCGCCTGTGCAAGAAAGTGCCCGGTCGGTGCAATATCAGGTGCAGTTAAGACAGCACATACTATCGACACAAGCAAGTGCGTAAAGTGCGGCGTATGTATGGATACATGCCGCTTCGGCGCAATTATTAAGAAATAAGGAGGATGTCAGAAATGGAAATGGTTAATATCAAAATCAATGGCATGCCTCTGAGTGTGCCGAGCGGAATTACGATTCTTGAAGCTGCACGCTATGCAGGAATCGAGATCCCGACACTTTGCTACCTTAAAAAAATAAATCAGATCGGTGCATGCCGTATCTGTATGGTTGAGGTCAAGGGCGCAAGAAGCCTTGTTGCCTCCTGTGTTTTCCCCGTAAACGAGGGAATGGAGATCCTCACCAATTCCGACAGAGTTCGTAATTCAAGAAGAACAACTCTTGAGCTTATTCTTTCGACTCATGAGCGCAAGTGTCTTTCTTGCGTAAGAAGCACAAACTGCGAGCTTCAGAAGCTCTGTAAGGAATACGGCGTTGAGAACGAGAGCAAGTTTGACGGCGTTACGCCCGACTATGCTTATGACGATTCAATGCCTCACATGATTCGTGACAACAGCAAATGTATCCTTTGCCGCCGCTGCGTTGCAGCCTGCGATGAGCAGAGCATCTCCGTTATAGGAGCTAATGCCCGTGGCTTTGATACATGCATCACATCTCCGTTTGAGAGAGAAATCAAGGAGTTCTCATGTATTGCCTGCGGTCAGTGTATCGTAAACTGTCCGACCGGCGCGCTTCGTGAGAAGGACGACACACCGAAGGTGCTTGAGGCTATCAACGATCCCGAGAAGTACGTTGTTGTTCAGACAGCTCCGGCTGTAAGAGCGGCTCTCGGCGAGGAGTTCGGTCTCCCGATCGGAACGGACGTTGAGGGCAAGATGGTTGCAGCTCTCCGTCGCCTTGGCTTTGACAAGGTATTTGATACCGATTTCTCCGCTGACCTTACCATTATGGAAGAGTCAAATGAGCTTATTGAGAGAATCACAAACGGCGGCGCACTCCCGATGATCACCTCCTGTTCACCGGGCTGGGTCAAGTATTGCGAGCATTACTATCCCGAACAGCTTGATCACCTTTCAACCTGCAAGTCACCTCAGCAGATGTTCGGCGCAACGCTCAAGACATGGTACGCTCAGAAGATGGATATTGATCCTGCTAAGATCGTCAGCGTCAGCGTAATGCCCTGTACCGCTAAGAAGTTCGAGGTTGGCAGAGAAGATCAGAGCGCATCCGGCTATGCCGATGTCGATATCTCTATCACAACCCGTGAGCTTGCAAGAATGATTAAGAGCGCAGGAATCAGCTTTAATTCACTGCCTGATGAGACCTATGACAGTCCTCTCGGCGAGGGCTCGGGCGCAGCCGTTATTTTCGGCGCAACAGGCGGCGTTATGGAGGCGGCTCTGCGTACTGCAGTTGAGAAGATTACGGGTCAGGCTCTTGATAATGTTGATTTCACTGAGGTCAGAGGCATGGAGGGCGTCAAGGAAGCCACATACACAGTCGGCGATCTCAGCATCAAGGTAGCCGTTGCAAGCGGCACAAAGAACGCAAAGACGCTCATGGAGCAGATCAAGAACGGTACAAGCGAGTACCAGTTCATTGAGATCATGGGTTGCCCGGGCGGATGCATCAACGGCGGCGGACAGCCGATCGTTTCCGCAGCGGTTCGCAACTTTGAGGACTTCAGAAGCAAGCGTGCTTCCGTTCTTTACAATCTTGACAAGAACAACGAAAACCGTAAGTCACATGAGAATTCGGCTATCAAGCGTGTATATGACGAGTTCTTTGGTGAGCCCGGCAGCCATAAGGCGCATGAGGTTCTCCACACAACTTACGTTAAGCGCGGACTTTACAACAACTGATTTAATTAAAAATTGCAGCAGAGATGAGAAATCATCTTTGCTGCTTTTTTCAGTTCCATCAAAATCAATATAATATTGCAAAACACCCCGACTACAATTGTAATCGGGGTGCAGACTTATAAATTTAAAAATCAGATATTGCAAATAAGCTCTGAGAGATCTGTGTAGAAATCAAAGAAGCCTTGACGTGAGCCGAACGCCTTTTCGTCTGCGGCATTGCAGAAATCATAGTGGTCGGCACCGTAAATTGTCGGCATAACATACCAAACACCGGGAATTATGCTTCTTGTTTCATCATATGTAATGTGATCCTCGTCAAAAGGATAAAGTGCACTTTTAAGCGGAACAATTCCGTCGTTTGCTCCCCATGACTTATCAATATATTTTCCGCCGATGAACATATTGACCGAAGCTGAAATCAGCGGAGAAGAAATCAAAAACGGCTCAAAAACATCATAATTCTTGTTGAGCTTTGTATAGCCGAGCTTTGTGTCCTCGGTTATGCACGCTGTATATGAAAAATAATAAGCCGATTTGACCGTCTTGATCTTTTTGTTGAGCTTTTCTGCGCCCTGAACGGTGAGGTCATAGCCGCAGTGATCATTTGAAAAGGCAATTTTCATGCACGCAAACGGGTTTAATTTTGCTTTTTCTCCGCTTATAGGGTCTTTGGAAATTCCCCATTGGTCAAGCATAAGGTCATTTGCCGATTTTCCGGAAACACATTTTGAATGGAGCATAAATATCATAAGAAAAGCCGGAAGGTAGGTGTCGGCAACATAGTTTGAAGCCGTCGAACCGTTATGCGGGGAGGAGATGGCTGTAATTGATCGGATGCCCTTTTCGTGACCGCCCTTGAAAAGCTCCGAGCAGTTTTCCGTGGCTGCTTTCATTTCCGTTTCATCGCCGTAAGCAAGCAGAGAAGCCAAAAGCCGTATTGTTTCGCCGCCGAAGGAGTGACCGACAAAGTTAAGCGGGCTCTCAAGATCCCATGCTTTTCCCATGGTTGCCCTGCCGGTGTAATCTCTGCCAAATCTGTCGTGGCCGCATTCTTTTGAGTGCGCCGCACCGTAGTCAACAACAGTGCCGGTAAGCTGTGCATAAAGCTCGCACGCTCTGTCCCATGCGCTGCTGTAACCGCCGACTGTCGGATTGTATACTGTATAACCCTGCGCACGCAGATAAGTCATGACATTGTTTTCCGGCTGAGTGCCCCAATACGGTCTGTTCTCTTCCTGCGGTGCACCGTCGCCCCAACCGCACATTCCGTGTACATAGATGAACGGATAATCGCTTTTCTTTTCACCTTTTGCAAAGCCGACAACGGTGCAAAATGCCATAATACAAAGGCAGAGCACTAGGCTGATGAGCTTTTTAAAAAATTTGTTTTTCACAGTTTTCGCCACCTTTTAATCTTATTGATCAATTATTGACCAATTAAAAATTATCATGTTCATTAAAAAAAGTCAAGGATAAAAGTCCGATTAAGAATTATGGTGAGCATTTATTAGACATAATCAGAGAATTGTAATATTATCAAACGTTTTAAACCGAAAAATTGCACCAAAAATCTCCCAGACTACGATGTAATCGGGGAGATAGCTATATATTTTTTATTTTTCAGCGGCGGCTTCGATTGCTTTGCGGATTTCGTCCGCACCCTCGCCGTTGGAGGCTGAGAACGGAATGACTTTCACATCGCCGAACTCCGCAAGCTCCGTGTGGATATCCTCCATGCGCTTGGTACGCTCGGTTTTGTTGAGTTTGTCGCTCTTTGTCATAACGACGATGAAATCATAGCCTGCCGACTGCATGAAACGCATCATGTCAAGGTCATCCTTCGTCACGGGGTGACGCATGTCCGTAAGCTGAACGACAAGGCGAATGTTTCTGTCGGATGTGAAGTAGCCCTCCATGAGGTCAGCCCAACGCTTTTTCTCGTTGAAATTAACCTTTGCATAGCCGTAGCCCGGTAGGTCAACGAGCTTTATTCCGTCGCAGTCAAAGAAGTTGACCGTGACCGTTTTGCCCGGAACGGAGCTGACTCTCGCAAGATTCTTCCTGTTAAGAATCTTATTGAGCATGGACGATTTGCCGACATTTGAGCGTCCCGCAAACGCAATCTCGATATGCTCGCTCGCAGGGAGCTGCTGAGCTGTGCCGTATGAAGCCTCATATTTTACTTTGTCAAATCTCATTTGTCTATCCTCAGATTCGCATTGCCGTGTAGCCGGAATCTTTCTTCGCTACTGCGGCGATGCTTTTTCTTTCTTTTTCTTCCTTGGGTGTCACGAGTGCAATCTCAAAGACTTCGTCCAATTCAGTGACGGGAACGAATTTCAATGCTGTTCTGACCTTTTCGTCAATCTCGCTGAGGTCGGGAACGTTCTTCTGCGGAATGATAACCGTCTTGATTCCCATTCTGTAAGCCGCCATTGTTTTTTCACGCAAGCCGCCGATCGGGAGAACACGACCTCTAAGTGAGATTTCACCGGTCATGGCTACGAACTGATTAACAGGGGTATTCGTGAGAGCCGAGAGCAGAGCCGTTGCCATTGTAACGCCTGCCGACGGGCCGTCCTTCGGAACCGCACCCTCGGGAACATGAATATGAATGTCCTTTTCTTTATAGAAATTATGATTAACGCCGTATTTGTCGGCCTTGCTTCGGATAAAGCTGACTGCCGCCATTGCCGATTCCTTCATGACGTCGCCGAGCGAGCCTGTAAGCTCAACCTTGCCCGTTCCGTCAAAGACTGCCGCCTCTACCTGAAGCATTTCGCCTCCTACGCTCGTCCATGCAAGTCCGTTTACGACGCCGATTTCGGCTTCTTTATCAACCGAGAGCGGAAGATATTTTTTCGGTCCGAGCAGCTTTTCAAGGTTGGCTTCCTTGACGGTAAGCGATTTTGATTCGCCGCCGACAATCTCCGCCGCCGCCTTTCTGCAAAGTGCGGCAATTTTCTGCTCAAGCTTTCTTACGCCGGCTTCACGTGTATAGCCGTCAATCAGCGCATAAAGTGCCTTATCGTTTATCTTGAATGTTCTGCCGTTGAGTCCGTGCAGCTTCGCTTGTTTTGGAATAAGATGCTTCTTAGCAATATTAAACTTTTCCTCATTCGTGTAACCCGGCAGCTCAATGATTTCCATTCTGTCGAGAAGGGGAGCAGGGATAGTCGAAGCATCGTTCGCCGTTGTGATAAACATAACCTTGCTCAGGTCAAATTCAAGCTCGATATAGCGGTCAACAAACGTGCTGTTTTGCTCGCCGTCAAGAGCTTCAAGCAGTGCCGACGAAGGGTCGCCCTTGTAGTCAGAGCCGAGCTTGTCGATTTCGTCAAGCAAAATGATAGGATTCTGAGTTCCTGCCTGCTTAACTGCATTTATAATCCTGCCCGGCATTGCGCCGATATAGGTTTTTCTGTGGCCTCGGATTTCAGCCTCATCGCTTGTGCCGCCGAGCGAAATTCTCGCAAAGCGTCTGCCCATCGCCGTTGCAATGCTTTTGGCAATCGAGGTTTTACCGACACCCGGAGGGCCTACAAGGCAAAGAGTCTGACCGTAACAGCCGTCAGAAAGCGAACGTACGGCAAGAGCTTCGATAATTCTTTCCTTGACCTTGTCAAGACCGTAATGGTCGCGGTCGAGCACCTTTCTCGCATGAGCAAGGTCAAGCTTGTCCGTTGAATATTTATGCCACGGAAGTTCAAGACAGGTTTCGAGGTAAACTCTGATAACTGTCGCTTCGGGTGACGTTGAGGACATTTTTTCGAGTCTTGCACACTCTTTGAGAAGCTTCTTTTCGGATTTTTCGTCAAGACCGAGCGCAATAATTTTTTCTCTGAATTCGTCACATTCCGCCTGCGGAGAAAGGCCGTCGTTCAGCTCCTCGGAAATGATTTTCATCTGCTCATGCAGATAATATTCACGCTGGCTCTTGTCGATATTTTCCTGAACCTTTTGATTTATCTCGTTTTCGAGCTTCATCAGGTCGCCCTCGTTGGCAAGCAGACAACAGACCTTTTCAAGACGCTTGAGCGGATTGATTTCGTTGAGAATCTGCTGGCGTTTCTTGTATTCAAGCATGATATTTGAACCGATATAGTCGGCGAGTTCGCCCGGGTCGTTCTTTTCCAACACGTCGAGAATTATCTCGGCAGGCATCTGCGGAACAACCTCGGCATAGTCCTCGAAATAGTCTTTTGTTTGGCGAACAAGTGCAGTTGCATAGTCCTTGTCATCCGATTTGACGCTGATTTCACGGCGGATTTTAACGTCCGTAATCAAATATGGGTCGCACTGAAGCATATCAACCATAGTTGCTCTTGTGATTCCGTCAACAGAAACACGAACCGTGTCGCTGTTCGGCAGGCGCAGGATATGGCTGATCTTTGCAATTGTACCTATTTTAAAAAGCTTATCAAAGTCGGGCTCATCATCCCTGACGTCCTTTTGAGCGACAAGGAAAATTTGCTGATCATCCGCCATGGCAGCTTTGATAGCATGTAACGAACGGGTTCTGCCGACGTCAAAGGTTATTCCCATACCGGGGAAAACAACCAAACCCCTGAGGGCAACGGTCGGCATGACCCTGTATTCCGATGCTTTATTCAAAAAATCAACTCCGATATTCGTATATATGTTGATATTATACATTAAAAAGAGAACTTTTTCAACCTAAAAACTTTACCAAAGCTGTTGAAAAATAGTGTTTTGAATGATAAAATTAGATATATTATTTTTTCGGAGCGATTTATGGAAAGACATCAGCTAATCGAGCGCAGTATAATTAAGAAATACAGAAAATCAATATGGAATAATTTCGTCGGAGCGATAAAGGATTACAAGCTGATTGAGCCCGATGACAAAATTGCCGTCTGCATTTCCGGCGGTAAGGATTCTATGCTCCTTGCTAAGTGTATGCAGCATTTGCAGAAATACAGCGATTTTCATTTTGATGTTGAATACATTGTCATGGATCCGGGCTACGTAGGCAACAACAGGGCGAAAATAATTGAAAATGCCGAAATTATGGATATTCCGATAAGGATTTACGATTCGCCGATTTTTGAAACGGTCTATGCCGCAGAGGGCGGTTCTCCGTGTTACCTTTGCGCCCGAATGAGGAGGGGATACCTCTACAAATTTGCGCAGGATCTCGGCTGCAACAAAATTGCACTCGGTCATCATTTTGACGATGCTATCGAAACAACGCTGATGAGTATGCTCTACGGTGCGGAGATAAAAACGATGATGCCGAAGCTCAAAAGCACGAATTACAAGGGCATGGAGCTTATCCGACCGCTTTATATGGTCAGAGAGAATGATATAATCTCATGGGCGAGATACAATGAGCTTGAATTTATCCGCTGTGCCTGCAAGGTTACCCGGGCGAATGAGGAAGCCGATAACGGCTCCAAACGCCAGGAGGTCAAAATGCTCATTAAAAAGCTCAAGGAGGAAAACGACAACGTGGACATGAACATTTTTAAAAGTGTTCACAATGTCAACCTTGCAACGATAATCGGTTACCGTGACTGCGACGGCGGTGAGCTTCATTCATTCACGGAAAGCTATGATAAGGGAGGGACGCCTATGATTTTTATTGAATATCTGAAATGTTCAACCTGCCAAAAGGCGAAGAAGTGGCTCGGCGAGCACAACATTGATTATGTTGACAGACATATTAAAGAGGAAAATCCGACTGCCAATGAGCTTAAGGCGTGGGTCAAGGCAAGCGGTATTGAGATCAAAAAGCTGTTTAACACAAGCGGCATGCTCTACAAGTCGCTGAATCTTAAAGAGAAGCTTCCGACCATGACCGACGAGGAGAAAATTGACCTGCTTGCAACGGACGGAATGCTGGTAAAAAGACCGCTTATTATTGACGGCAACACCGTCCTGATCGGCTTCCGTGAGGCAGAATGGAAGAAACATTTTGATATTGAGTGAAAAATTTGAAAAAACACTTGATTTTCATTTTGCGTTCGGGTATAATAGTAAAGCTATGTAGGAGCACGATTTCCAATCGTGTAACATCAATTAAATAGTGAAAATGAATTTGGAGAGTTGTCCGAGCTGGCCGAAGGAGCACGATTGGAAATCGTGTAACAGGTCAAAGCCTGTTCGAGGGTTCGAATCCCTTGCTCTCCGCCAAAACGAAAAGCAGGTCGCAAGGCCTGCTTTTTGCATTGGCAAAAATAAACAAAGGGATTCGAACAAGGAGGGAGCAGACGCAGTCTGCGGAAGAAAACAGTCCGGTGGACTGTTTTGGCCGACGTGGTCAAGGAGCGAAGCGACGCGAAGGCGCACGGGAGTGCGCCGAAAAAATCCCTTGCTCTCCGCCAAAAGTCCACCGTAATTCTATCAAAATTACGGTGGACTTTTTCTATGCCCGAAAACCGCTTGAAATAAGGCTTTCGGCTGTTCAGACATATAATAAACCCCGTCGCAGAGCGTTTCTGTGGCGGGGTTTTGTGCGTTTTACGGTTGTTTCAGCGATATGAGCCTTATTTCAAGCATCGACAGTATATTGAAATCAACAGTGAGAAAATGATCTGATTTAAGGATACCGTACTCAAAAACGATACGATTACAGGAGAAGATTTTCCGATATTCAAGCCGGGAATTACCAATATTATCTGCAACGGTCCCGTAAATCGAATAGAGATTATTCCGCGGTGGTGCTGTCTGTAACGGAGTTATCTATTTGGGGTTGTAAAATAATAGAAGTATGGTATAATATCTTTGAATTTGAATGTCAAATCGGTTTTGGGAGAATAAAGCATGGATCAGATTATCGAATGGGCAAAAGAGCTTCAAAGTCTTGCACAAGCAGGACTCTTTTACGGACATGATATATATGACAAGGAACGATATCAACGTATCCGGGAAATATCCGCAGAGATGATGTTGACGAGAGCGGATATACCTGTCGAAAAAATCAAGGGACTGTTTTGTGGCGATGAAGGCTATCAAACACCAAAGTTAGATACTCGAGCTGCGATTTTTAGCGATGAAAAAATTTTGCTTGTATGCGAGAAAGGAAAATGGTCGTTGCCGGGTGGATGGTGCGAATTCAATCTTTCTCCGGCAGACAATATCGTTAAAGAAACAAAAGAAGAGGCAGGACTGGATGTTCGTGTTGAAAAGGTTATAGCTATTCAGGACAGAGATAAGCACAATCCTCCACCGTATGCATATGGCGTGGTAAAAATATTCTATCTATGCAAAGTTCTCGGAGGTAAGTTTACCGAAAATATTGAGACATCGGAAAGCAGATTTTTTTCAAAAGAGGAGCTTCCATTGTTAGCTGAGGAAAAATGTAACAAAGAGCAAATTTTAATGTGCTTTGATGCGTATAATTCCAATAATTGGACGGTTGTTTTTGACTAACTACTTCAATTTTGTCACTTTACAAGTAAATCCCTCTTATCATACCACCGGGGATAAATCCCCAGTGGTATTTTTATGCCCGGAAGGAGGTCGATTTCATGATTCCGGTAGAGTAATGCAACCTCTCTGAACCGAAGTTGTACCCCCATAAAATAGTTTCTAATAAAATTAGGGCTATTTGTTAAACAAAAAGAGGGAATCGAACAAGGGGGGAGCAGACTTGTCTGCGGAAGAAAACAGTCCGGTGGACTGTTTTTGCCGACGTGGTCAAGGAGCGAAGCGACGCGAAGGTGCACGGGAGTGCACCGAAAAAATCCCTTGCTATCCGCCATAAAGCCCTCCGTAATTTTGATAGAATTACGGCGGGCTTTTTCTATGCCCGAAAACCGCTTGAAATCAAGACTTTTGCCATTTTTGAGCATAAACGAACCCCGTCACAGAGCGTTTCTGCGGCGGGGTTTTGTGCGTTTTACGGTTGTTTCGGCATGATAAGCTTTTATAATCGTTAAACGGCTGCGGTAAATATTAATTCAATGAAATATAAAACTTTCAGTATCCCTTGAACAGCCGTGCAGATATTTGGTTTATCTGTTTTTGACCGGAAGACTGATCTCAAATACCGCTCCCGAGTCGTTTTCTGCTTTTATCGTACCCTTGTGCAGGGAAACTATCTCCTTTGCAAGGGCAAGTCCTATTCCGGCACCTCCCTTACGAGTACTGAAAAAGCGATCGAAGATATGAGGCAGAAGCTCCGGCTCGATGCCTTCGCCGTCATCCCGGATATGAACAACGGCTTTCCCGTTTTTCTGTCTGCATTCGATTATTATCTGCTCTTTAGCATATCGCAGGGCGTTTGTGATGATATTCGTAAAAGCACGCCGCAGTTGAATTTCGTCACAGCCGACAAGAACCGGACTGTTGTCAAAATGAGGTATGATATGAATATTTTTTTGCTTTGCAATATTCTCAGTGCTTCGCATGCAGTCATAAAGAAGCTCTCGAACATCAGAAGTATGAAAGTCCTCTTTCAATTGACCTGCCTCAAGCTTGGAGAGGGTAAGCAGTTCCTCAATCAGAGAGGACATCCTCTCGTTCTCTTCAAGTATTATGCCGGAAGCTTCAACAGGCTCAAGAACCCCGGTGTTTATTCCTTCTGCACATCCCTGAACAGCCATTATCGGAGTTTTCAGCTCATGCGAAATGTTTTGAAAAAACCATTTTTGCGATTCATGCGCAGTCTCAACATAACCGCCGAGCTTACGTCCGAAAAGGCAAATCAAGACAGTTAACACTGCGAGCACAGCAAAAAATACGGCGTTAAGATAAGTCGCATACTGCATGACAGCTCCGACATCCACATAGAGAATGTAAGAAAAGGCGTTTTCATATTCATCGGCTTCAACCTGAGTTATTCGGAAAACAAAACGGCTGCCGCCGATTCTGAGGGTATGAAATTCATCTGAGGCGGGTTTTTCGTTCAAACAGTGATTTTTCAGCAGGTATTCGGCTTTTGAGAGGTGGTCTGAAGGAGAAAGCTCGCCCTCAATTTCAAGATACCGTACGCTCGGCGTTAGAAAATGCTCGTCTGCATTATCCTGCACGTTTGCGGTGTCGATATAGGGAAACGGTTCACTGCTGTCATCCTCAGAGAGTATCGCTTTTTTTGCCTCGGCAGTCAAATACTGCGGAATAAAGATATTGACAACAGCGAGAAGTGACGCAAATACAAGCAGCATCGTGCCGAGAACGGAAAGCGTTATTTTTCTTTTTATGTTCTTCATTTTCCGTCTCCCTTAGTGTGTAACCGGTAGCCGTAGCCCCAGACCGTTTCGATCAGTACATCGCTGTCTGCCGAGGTAAGCTTACTGCGAATCCTGCGCAGTGTTTCATCGGTTACTCTTGTTTCCACATCGTCGTTATATCCCCAGATATGTTCGAGCAACTCGTCGCGTGAAAATGCCTTACCGTTGCCATGCATTAAAAACAGGAGCATTTTCAATTCATTCGGAGAGAAGGCGAGGGGCTTTCCCTTGCAGAAAAGCTTCTTCTCGTCACCCGAAAAGTGTAAGTCGCCGACGGTAATGTCTTTGTCCATGGCGTCTGCGCCCCGCCGCTCCATTTCAACACGGCGGAGAAGCGCTTTAACGCGCATTAAAAGAACCGTAGGACGAAAAGGTTTGGTCAGATAGTCGTCTCCGCCCTGAAGAATTCCGTTAACATAGTCATATTCGGTATCCTTTGCCGTGAGCAGAATAATCGGAACCTTATCCTTCTCGCGGATGAGACGACAGCAGGTCAGTCCGTCCGTGCCGGGCATCATTATGTCAAGAATAACAAGATCGGCACGTCTTTTGAAAAACGCACTTAAAAGCGCGTCTCCGTTTTCGAACGCGCACACTTCATATCCGTCATTTTCAAGAAAGCTATAAAGCGTTTCTCTTATGTTTTTTTCATCCTCTGCGATGTATATAAGCTGTTTCATGATCCCTCCGTAGAAATTCAGAGCCGTTCCGCTCGGAAACGGCTCTATATTTGTGGATTATCTGCGCTGTTTTCGCAGAGCGAAGAGTTACACACCGTGATTAAAAGGCCATATCCGGGTCATTTGCCGCAACTTTTACATCATACTCATCGCTGACGCGATCCCAAAGCTCAGTATTTCTTTCAAGAACCTCCGTAATTTTGTCATTGATACCGTCTATCTCGTCATAAAGCTTGTCGGCATTTTCATCGGTCATGCGTGCGTATACGGCGTCAATCTGTTCCTCATATTTTGCAAGCTCGTCAAGGTCGGCAAGAAGAAGCGCTCTTTCTTTTTCGCTCAGAGTGTCGAGATTTCTGACAAACGTTTCATACGAATAATTTTCCTCGCAAAGGTCGTTGAGATCGGCCTCGTTCAGTTCAAAGGTCATATCCGTTTCGTTTGCCGCAACTTTTACATCATACTCATCGCTGACGCGATCCCAAAGCTCAGTATTTCTTTCAAGAACCTCCGTAATTTTGTCATTGATACCGTCTATCTCGTCATAAAGCTTGTCGGCGTTATCGTCTGTCATGCGTGCATAGATGTCGTCAATTTGCTTTTCGAATTCTTCAAGACGGTTAAGGTCGTCGATAAGAGTTGCTTTTTCCTTCTCGGTCAGCGAACTCATATTCTTAACAAAGCTCTCCATTGAAGGTGAATTGCAGTTGTCGGATGAACTTGCACAAACGATTTCGGGCATTGTCTCAATTTTATCTTTCTCTCTGCCTTTCGGAGAAGAGGCGGCCGCCGAAATGGTAACAGCGCTCAATGCAAGAATAAGTGTTGCTGCGATTGCAATGATGTTTTTTTTGTTTTTCATAATAAGTGCTCCTTTGAATTGATTTGCGGATTTCCCTTCCGCAACATAAGCATAGCAAAAAAGAAAGCCTTATTCACCGAAAAAACGGTTGAAAGTTGTCACAAATTTGTAAGAGTCAAAAAAGCACGGCATAAAAATATATAAACGGTTTCCGACACGGTCAGCAGGCGTTACGCAGGCGCCACCGTAAATTCTACGGTCATTTTGGCTTCTTTTGATTTTAGTCTGTACCCCTTTGTTTTATAGCTGACTGTCAAGCGATAGGTTCCCTCTTCAAGAGGCATGGGAACAGGTTCCGAGTAAACGGCTCTTTGCCGGAAAAGAACCTGAATATCCGTTGATTCTCCCGGATTAAGCTTTGACATATAAACAAAATCATTATCGTCAAGCATCTGATCAAACGGGATTTCTACCCACTGATCGTCCTTTTTCATTTCAACGGACTCTACGAGAATATTGAGGTCAAGCATTTTTCCCGTTTTGTTTTCAAATATAAATACAGCGGATGTGTCGCCGGCTTTTATTCCTTTTTCGGGCGTTATGGTTGCTTTAGACATATCTCCCGGAATGAAAAAAGAAATAATGATTAAAAAAATCGTTGTTATTTTAGTCATTGTCTGATCCTCCTGTATACAGTATTAAATTATTTTGTCGGAAACCGTTTTTGACATTTTATATTATTCAATAGAATTTCGCAGCAGTCTATTAACATTTACATAGGAAAAGCAACGGCAATTGTTGTTCCGATATCGGAGCTGTCCTCAACCCGAACATCACCACCGTGCAGAGCGGCAATTTCCCAAACAAGCGACAGACCAAGTCCTACACCGCCGTATTCGCGGCTGCGGGATTTGTCCACACGGAAAAAGGGCTGAAAAATGCTTTCCCGATACTGTTCGGGGATACCGTGCCCTGTATCAGATATACGGATAACAAGATGCGTTCCCTCTTTTGACGTTTTAACATTCACTGTTCCATTCGGGCGATTGTACCGTATGGCATTCTCGGTCAGATTAAAAATCAGCCGATATATCAGCGTATCGCTGCCGGTTATAACACCGTTTCCGCAAAATTCGAGAGCAATACCGTTTTTGTCCGCCAGCGGAGAAAGATCGGCAAAAATTTCCTCAACCATGGGAGCTATCTCTATTTGGTCGACACACGGCACCGTGCGAAGCTCGCTCATCTCAAGGAGAGTTTTCGTCATTTGAGACATTCGCTCCGTCTGTTCACGCAGCAGGCAAAGAAAATCCGCCGTTTCCGGCAGCACATCGGGATGCTCTGCGGAAAAAAGATCAAGCTGAGCCTGCATAAGCGCAAGCGGAGTGCGAAGCTCATGGGCTGCATTTCCGGTGAACTGCCGTTGAGCTGTAAAACCCTCGTCGAGACGGTCGAGCATACTGTTGAATGATATGCTGAACTGTCTAAACTCCGGCAGTACATCCTCGGTTATTTTCATATCAGTCAGGTTGTTCATCTGAACTTTTTCAACTTGAGACGCAAAGGTTCGCAAGGGCTTCAGTGAACGGCCGCTGAAAAAATATGCCAATACACCGCCGATAAGAGTCACCGCTGCCGTAATGTACCAGTTAGTAGCGATAAAGGAATCCTGCACACCGTGTATAACAATCGTCAGATCTTTATCCGTCTTTTTCTGTTCCGGATCAAAGAAACCCGGTTCTCCGGCGTCTGTGTTGCTGTATGCGGAAACATAGGAACCGATGGAATCCATATAATGTCTGCCGGAAAAGCTTAAAAGGCAGTTCATGGTAACGCAGGTCACGCCGATTAAGACGGCGGTCATCAAAGTGATGCGCCATTGCAAAGAAAGCTTCCTCATAAGATGTTGTCCTCCATAACATATCCTTCACCGATACGGTTGCGAATAGGGTCATACCCGAGAGCGGCACGTAATTTTTTGCGCAGAGCGGAAATATGTACCCGAATCGAATTACTGAAATTGTCCACGCTGTTATCCCAAACATGGTCAATAAGTTCTTCCTGACTTACAGGACGTCCACGGTTAAGCAACAGGTATTCAAGAATTGCCGACTCTTTTCGGGTGAGAGTCAGTTTAAGCCCGGCGGCAGAGGCTGTGCGTGATTTGGTGTCAAAAGAAATATCTCCGCATGTAAGAACCACGTCGTTTTGCGTGAACTGTCGCCGTGTCAGGCTGCGTATTCTTGCCTCTAACTCTTCTAAATGAAAGGGCTTTGATAAATAGTCATTTGCTCCGGAATCAAGTCCGTCCACTTTATCGGCTACTTCACTGCGTGCGGAAAGAATCAGAACCTTTGTGTCTCTGTCTGTTTGACGAAGCTTGCGCAACACGGTCATGCCGTCCGTGCCCGGCAGATTTAAGTCAAGCAGTACAAGGTCATAGCTCTCAATGCTGAGAAGCTCAATCGCTTCATTTCCGTCATAGCAAGAATCTACACTGTAATTAAGACGGCGCAGACTGCGTACAATTGTTTCGCACAGCACCTTCTCGTCTTCAACAACTAAAATATGCATAAAATCCTCCTCGTTTTTCACTTTTCATCTTATTTAACGATTTTATTATATCATACAAACATAAGATTTTTGTTAAGTTTTTATTCTTAACGCAGATTTTATATACTCGGTGCTATAATGAGGGCACAAAAGAAAGGGGTGACTTCATTGATTCGATCAAAAAAAGCCTTGCTTCAAATTGCATTGCTTATCGGTGCAGCGGCAATGATTTGTTTCGGAGCCCTGCGCGGCGAGGCGGACACCGTGCTTAGCAAGGCGATCAGACTGTGTTTGGAGTGTGTCGGAATTGGATAGAAAGAAACCTGATATTAAGAAAAAAGGCATATCACAGATTTTGTCACGCTTTCGTAGTTTGATACAAGCGGCAGCGACTCTTCTAACCAACATCCACCTGCCGAATTTTTTAAAGGGCGGAATTTATCAAGGAAAAGGAAAAGCCGTTTGCGTACCCGGACTGAATTGCTATTCCTGCCCGGCGGCATCGGGAGCTTGCCCGATAGGCTCGTTTCAAGCGGTGGTTGGGTCGTCAAAATTTGCTTTTTCGTATTATATTACGGGATTTCTTATTCTGCTGGGCGTGTTGCTGGGACGATTCATCTGCGGTTTCCTGTGCCCGTTTGGCTGGTTTCAGGAGTTGCTGCACAAAATCCCGACACGAAAAATTTCCACAAAGAAGCTGAAAGGGCTTACCTACATAAAATATGCCGTTTTACTCATAACGGTAGTTTTACTGCCCGCCCTTGCAGTCAATGACATCGGAATGGGGGATCCGTTCTTCTGCAAATACATTTGCCCGCAGGGGGTTCTCGAGGGAGCAATACCTCTTGCTGCCGTCGATTCCGGACTCCGTGCCGCATTAGGGTCATTGTTCTCATGGAAGCTCGGCGTCCTTATTGTTACGATCGTGCTGAGTGTGCTGTTCTACCGTCCGTTCTGCAAATGGCTGTGTCCGCTGGGTGCATTTTATGCGTTGCTTAACAAAGTATCATTTCTCGGAATGAAGGTTGATAAGAACAAGTGTGTCTCATGCGGAAAATGTGCAAAGGCATGCAAAATGGATGTAGATGTTACCAAAAGCCCTGATCATACCGAATGTATTCGCTGCGGTATGTGTGTGCGTGCCTGCCCCACGGATGCAGTTAAATTCCGTTACGGATTTTGTAATGGGAAAGATAATATATGCTCGGGAAAAAGTTTGAAAAAACAAAAAATATCAAATAAAGATAAGGAGTAATTGCTTATGAAAACAAAAAAATTTATGGCCGTACTTATTTCGTTCCTGCTGATTCTCAGCCTTGCCGCCTGCGGTATGTCAAAAGACAGCAAGAAGAATGAAGGAAACAAGGACACCGAGATCGCATCATTACTGACAGCGGATCCGAAAACAAAGGACGAGGCATCCGAACTGCACCAAAAACTGATGGCGCAGGAAACGGCGATTCTGTCCGAAAACAACGCTCTCTGGGAAAAGGTATTCATGTCTGCCGACAAAGGAATGGCAATGATCGAGGACGGAGGCAACTACGGTGAATTCTTGCTTAAAACAATTGAAGGCGCAAAAGATCAGTTTACTGCCGATGAACTTAAAATTCTCAAAGACGGAGCAGCACAGATACAAGAAATCGAGGGTAAGCTGACTGTTCTTGAACAGAAATTCCCGGGCTGCGGAAAGAAACCGTCCGAAGGCGATATGAGCGTTCCGGCGGAAAACGGAAAGCCCAAGGAAAACAGTGACCTGATGAAATTCCCTTCATTCGAGGGTAAGGACCTTGATGGAAAAGAAGTGAAAAGCAGCACGCTGTTTGCCGGTAATACAGTCACAGTGGTAAACTTCTGGTTTACGACCTGCAGCCCCTGTGTCGGTGAAATTCCCGAGCTTGAGGCACTGAACAAAAAGCTCTCCGAAAAAGGCGGAGAGGTAGTCGGTATAAATTCCTTTACACTGGACGGCGATAAAACTGCGATTTCGGAAGCAAAGGATGTTCTGATGAAGAAAGGTGCAACATACAAAAATATCTGGTTTGATTCAAAGAGTGAAGCCGGAAAATTCACTTCGGGGCTGTATTCCTATCCGACGACATATGTGGTCGATAAAAACGGCAACATCGTAGGCGATCCGATCGTAGGCCCCATCACGGGTAAAAAGCAAATGGAGAAGTTGAATAAGCTTATTGACCAAGCTCTGGCGAGCAGCAAGAATTAAGTCGATTTAACATGGTTTATACACGCCCTCCGGGGAAATTTCAGAGGGCGTACAAGAGAAAACAGTATGGTTTGCCGAAACTCATTTTTGAGCTTTGCGCTTTGCATCGTTCATTACTTTTTTTCAAAGTCTGCAGGAAAGAGCCTTCGGGACAGCAACTTTTCGTGCCGCCTGACGGTTTCTCACCCGAAAGAAGCTCAGGGATTCCTCAGTCGCTTGATTGTTGCGAGGCGGAAGACACGCAAGGTTCATACCGGATTTTAACCTTACCGAAATATAAACTAAATATCCCCTTAAGAGCTTTAAAAGGCTCCTAAGGGGATTAGTTTTTATTTCTGCGGACAATGGTTTGTCGCAACAATGTTTATTCCTGTGTCGCAAATGTTTTCAATAAGGACATCGCCGAGCTTAACGGGTGCCTTAACTTCAACATCGGCAATTGCTTTCATGCAGTCCATGATTTTCTCTTTCGGGAGAGCACCCTTCGACTTGCATGGAACAACGTTATGAATTCCGCCGCTTACCTTGACTGTCGTTGCAAGGCTTCTGACCGGGTGAGTACATTCTGTTCTCGCATATGCGTCGCCGCGCTTGCAGGTGTTGCCTGTTACGGAAACGACCTCGCCGCTGTCGTTCAGTTCAACGGTAATTCCACAGCCCATAGGGCATGAAACGCAAATAATATTCTTCTGCATAAATCAACCCTCCACCGAAATTTCAATTACACCGTCGTGTTCAAAGCTTTTGAGAACGTCATTTTTAATAACAACGTTTTCCATCTCGCCGGGAGCAAGTCTCGGCTTCTTGCGGCTGAGTATTTCCTCGCCGTTATATTTAACGACGATTTTTGCATTTTTATAGGTCTGACCGACTCGGAAGAAGAGCTTAACGTCATTCTCGTTTTTAATATCCACTTTCTGCGGAACAATGTAGCGAACTCCGTTGACTCCCTTGGTTTTTACATATTCATGGCTGCTTGTCTGACCGAGGACATATCTTGCCGCACCCTCGCCGGCAGTCTGGCTTTCAAGAGTAACATAGTCTACAAGGTCGTGAACGTGGAGAACGTTGCCGCAGGCAAAAACACCCTTGTGAGAGGTCTCTCTGAATTCATTTACGACTGCACCGTTTGTAACGGGATCAAGCTCAATGCCGACAGCTCTTGTAAGCTCGTTCTCCGGAATAAGACCGACCGAAAGCATGAGCGTGTCGCACTCTATGTACTGTTCCGTACCCTTGATAGGACGGCGGTTTTCGTCAACGTCGGCAATCGTAACGCCCTCGACTCTGTCTTTGCCGTAAACCTCGATAACGGTACAGCTCAGACGAAGCGGAATGTTGAAATCGTCAAGGCACTGAACAATGTTTCTTGTCAGTCCGCTTGAATAAGGCATAAGCTCGCACACGACCTTAACCTCGGCACCCTCAAGAGTCATACGCCTTGCCATGATAAGACCGATATCTCCCGAACCGAGGATAACAACTTTTTTGCCCGGCATGTAACCGTCTATGTTGACATATTTCTGCGCCGTGCCTGCTGTCATAACGCCCGAAGCTCTTGTTCCGGCAATGTTCAGCGCACCTCTCGGACGCTCACGGCAGCCCATTGCAAGGATAATTGCCTTCGCCTGAATTTCAAGCAGACCGTCCTCCTTGTTGACCGCATAAACAATGTTATCGTCCGTTATTTCAAGTGCCATTGTATCGGTTTTGTATTCAATTCCTTTTTCGTGCACAAGCTGAATGAATCTGTCGGCATATTCGGGGCCTGAAAGCTCCTCGCCGAAATAATGAAGACCGAAGCCCGTATGTATGCACTGCTCAAGAATTCCGCCGAGAGTCTCGGCTCTCTCAAGTACAAGAATGCTGTCGACGCCGCATTCCCTTGCTTTGATTGCAGCTGCCATTCCGGCAGGACCGCCGCCGATTACAACTATATCATAATTAAGCATAATTCCCGCCTCACTTTGTTCTGTCATAGAGAATTTTCGACTCGCCGCCGAATTTTGTAATTTCATTGATTTCTACGCCAAGCTCATGGGCGAGCAGTTCGACTACCTTTGAACCGCAGAAGCCGCCCTGACAGCGACCCATGCCCGCTCTCGTTCTGCGCTTAACTCCGTCAACGTCTCGTGCACCAGCCGGAGCATGAATTGCGTCGAGAATTTCGCCCTCAGTGACTGTCTCGCAGCGGCAAATAATTCTGCCGTAAGCGGGGTTTTTCTTAACAAGCTCCTTGCGCTCTTCATTGCTCATGTTTCTGAAGCGCACGGGAGCCTTGCGCTCGGGAATAAAGCTATTTTTTTCCTCCGCGCCGATTGCCTTTGCTACTGTTTGTCCGACATATTCAGCAATAGCGGGAGCGGCAGAAAGGCCCGGAGATTCAATACCTGCAACGTTAAAGAAACGGTCGTTCTTTTTGCTCGGCTCAATGATAAAATCATCATTGACACCGTGTGCCCTGAGACCTGCGAAGGAGGTAATGACTGCTCTTGTGGAAACCGACGGAACGGATTTCCGGGCAGCATTGAGAACGTCGGCAAGCTCACTCGCCGTTGTTGAAACGTCCTCCTTATCCTCAATATCAAGTGCACTCGGACCGATGAGCAGATTGCCGTCAACCGTCGGGGTGACAAGAACTCCCTTACCCATCTTGGACGGGCACTGGAATATTGTATGCTTTGCGAGTGAACCGACCGACTTGTCGCAGAGCATATATTCGCCCTTTCTCGGGATAATTTTTATTGAATCGTCGCCTATAAGCGCTGCGATCTCGTCGCTGTAAACACCTGCGGCGTTGATTATATATTTTGCGACGATTGATTTTTCACCGTCAACAAGGGTGAATCCGTTGCCGTCAAAATCAATCTTCTCAACCTTAAAGTTACGAATGAAATCAGTACCGTTTATAACGGCATTTTCCGTTGCCGCAACCGTCAGCTCATAGGGGCAGACAATACCCGCCGTCGGTGCCCAAAGAGCCGCTTTAGCCTCGTCGCTGATATTCGGCTCAGCCTTGCGGAGCTTGTCCGCATCATAGATTTCAAGGTTTGGAACGCCGTTCGCCTTTCCTCTTTCAAGAAGAACGTTTAAGGTTTCTGTTTCTTCGTCTGAGAAAGCAACAACAAGCGAGCCTATGTTTTTAAAAGGAACGTTCAGCGTTTTGCAAATCTCCGGCATAAGCTCGGTTCCCCTGACATTGAAGCGCGCTTTAAGCGTGCCGGGCATTGCATCAAAACCCGCGTGAACAATCGCACTGTTTGCTTTTGAAGTTCCCATTGCCACATCGTTGCATTTTTCAACAAGGGCAACGCTGATATCATAGCGGCTGAGCTCTCTTGCGATGAGCGAACCGATGACACCTGCGCCCACAACGGCAACATCGTAATTCATTGATAAACCCCCATATACAATCATGATATTTTGTATTATAGCATATTATTACGCATAAAACAACCGAACTTGAAAGATTGTAATTCAAAATAAACATTTTTGACGAAAGAGCTAAAATATTTTGGAAAAACTACAATTTGGGAATCGATTTATAAAATAATAGCCGCGGTATATAATTCTTAAACGGAGCAAAAAAGAAAAACGACAAACCTTTTTTAGGATTTGCCGAATTTGAAGTCTCTTTTATATATAAGTCGCAGGTATATTTCACTCGTTCCGTGAGAACGAAATTCATAGAAAAAGAAAAAGACCAAGTCTGTATGACCTGATCTTTTTCTTGGCGGAGAAGGGGAGACTCGAACTCCCGCGCCGGTTACCCGACCTACGCCCTTAGCAGGGGCGCCTCGTCACCAACTTGAGTACTTCTCCATTGGTAACAAAACAGTTACTATTTTGTTGTTGCAGGACCTCCGAAATCGGAAGTCCTGCAAAGTGGCGGAGAGAGTGGGATTCGAACCCACGGTATGTTGCCATACGACGGTTTTCAAGACCGTTCCGTTATAACCACTTCGGTATCTCTCCTAATGCTCGGATATTCTATCATAAATTGCCGTTAATGTCAATATAAAAATCAAAATTAGTATAGACTTTTTTCTTTCTATAATATATAATTTATCCGTAATTTATATAAACGAGGGATTTTTGATGCTTACGGTTGAAGAAAAAAGAACTGCCGCCGATGTTATCGCATTGATTGCGTCGACGGTTAACGGCTTTGCTCTGCCGGTGAACGAGATCACCGACTGGCAGGGGATAATTGACTTCGCAAAGAAGCAGAGCGTACTTAATCTTGTTGCCTATGCCGCAGAGTCGCTTAAAATCAAACCGGATGAACGCACAATGAGATTTCTCGATGAATTTCGTATGCAAAAGATGGTCGTGGAGGCTCAACAGGAGCTTGCCGCTTGTGACGCTTGCCAAAAGCTTGATAAAATGGGTGTTCGTCATATGCTCCTCAAAGGCTCGGTGATGAAAAATTTTTATCCCTCTCCCGATATGCGGACAATGGGTGATATTGATATTCTTGTTGATGCAGCCCGCTGTGATGATGTTGTTAAAGCCTTCATGGCCGACGGATTTGAATTTGCCGGCGAAGGCAACTTGCACTCTAATGTAAAAAGAGGCAACGTATATATTGAATTTCATCGCTCAATGGTGGATAGCTGCCATGAGACGCTGTCGGCTTACTACGGGGACGGCTTCCGCTTGCCGCACAAGAGCGAAGGCAGTGAATACGAATACAAGTTCACAGACGAGGATTTTTATGTTTTTCTTGTCGCTCATATTGCAAAGCATTATCGCTACGGCGGAACGGGAATTCGATCCCTGCTCGATTTGTATATTTATGAAAAGTCTCTGCCGTCGCTCGATTTTGACTATATAAACGGCGAGCTTGAAAAAATCGGCCTGCTTGTTTTTTACAACAAAATCAGAAAGATTACATATGATTGGTATTCGGGCGGCTTTGACGGAGAGTTTGATATCATGTCGGAATATATAGTGTCCGGCGGAGTTTACGGCATTGACGGAATATCAATGCAAAACAGTTTTATTTTAGATAATATTGACGAAGATATTCATTCAAAAAAAATAAAAAATATTTTCGGAATAATTTTTCTTAATTATGATGAGATGAAAATTCGTTATCCGGTTTTGAAGAATAAAAAATTTCTTTTGCCTTTGCTTTGGATTGTCAGGTTTTTTGACACCATAATACATAATCCCAACAATGCAAAGGGCAGATTTAATGACTCGAAAAAGATAATGAATATCGACGACAACATGGTGGAAGTTCAAAGAATTTCGGGAATAAAAAAGCTGTAATTTTAAAGAGGTAGTTTGTTTTGGTAGGTCTCGGCACAATCATAAATTCTGCGGCAATAATTGTCGGCGGAGTGTTCGGTCATTTGTTCGGCAAAATTCTTAACGAAAGAATTCAGGATTCGCTGCAAAAAGCGAGCGGTATATGCGTACTTTTTATCGGAATTGCAGGAGCGATGGAGGGTATGCTCAAGCTCTCCGGCTCGTCGCTTTCGGCAGGACGTTCAATGCTTATTGTTACAAGTCTTGCTCTCGGAGCTTTGGTCGGTGAGATTCTTAATATTGAGCACGGCTTTGAGCGTTTCGGCGAATGGCTGAAAGTTAAGACAGGAAATGCAAAGGACAAAAGCTTTGTTGAAGGCTTTGTGACCGCTTCGCTGACGGTTTGCATAGGCGCAATGGCGGTGGTCGGTTCAATTAAGGACGGGATTTCCGGCGATTATTCAATACTTGTTACCAAAGCGATACTTGACTTGATCATTATTACGGTTATGACCTGCTCCCTTGGAAAGGGCTGTGCGTTTTCGGCAATACCTGTTGCTGTTTTTCAAGGATTGATTACCGCACTTGCAAGGCTTATTAAGCCGCTGATGACGGACGGCGCGTTGGCAAATCTTTCTCTCATCGGCTCGATTTTGATTTTCTGCGTTGGAGTTAATCTTGTATGGGATAAAAGAATCAAGGTTGCAAATTTGCTTCCGTCGCTTGTCTTCGCCGTTGCAATAGCATTTCTACCGTTTAATTTATAATAATTTACGATGTAAATATAATAGCTTGCCTCTTCTTGATTAAATCAAGGGGAGGCAAGAAAATTTCTGCCTAAAAGCAAATTAAATCGTAGCTCCTCGGTGCGATGTGGGCACAACGGCTAAAGATTTAATAAAACGTTTATACGGATGCGGATTGCTTTTTGCAAAAGCTTTTTAAAATATTGCTTCTGAATATAAAATTATGTAATTCTGTCAAAAAAATGTAAAAGCTATTGATTTTTATGGCAAAATAAGTTATAAAATATTTGAGGGTGAGGACATTGCCCCAAATAAAACAGGAGGAGAATTTCTATGAAAAAAATACTCAGTGTTGTACTTGCGGTTGTTATGATGTTTTCGGTTTCAATAATCGCATTTGCAGAAAAAGGCTCATCAATCGAGCTTGACAAAGAGTACACGGTTACTCTCAAAAACGATACGGTGAACTACACGTTTACCGCACCCGAGGACGGAGCATATCGCCTCAGCGCATCAATTAAGTTCAAAGAAAAAGATTTCGGCATCGCATCTGTTGTTGTCGGAAACGAGGAAAAAATCTTTTCTTCGATACATCTTTATTTTATGGATGTTTCGGAAGAGGAAGACATTTTGGATTTTTCAAATTTTGAAGATGATGATATTTTCATGGCAAAAAAAGACAGCGATTTGGATGTTTCCGTTGAAATAGGCTTGCCGGATTCGGAAGAGGATATCACATTTACCGAAACAACCGTTACCTTCAAAATCACGAGAGTACAGGATCTCAAGGAGATCAAAATAGGCGAATCCTATATGGCTAACGGCACCGAATACTTTATTTTTAAGCCGACTGAGGACGGAGTTTGCGATATCTGGTCTTATGAGTGTCCGAATATTTCGGTTATGGATACGTACGGAAATATGTACTACGGCTCTATTGACACCGACGGATTCCCGGCAGATGTACCTTTTAAATATAAGGCCGGAGAGCTTTACGGCATATATGTAGAAGGCAGCTATGATGAGAACGATAAGCCGGTTGATTCCGTATTTCATGTGGTTGACGGCAAAACGATTTCTCCCGATGTAATTGAACTTGACGATATCACTGTTATTAAACGTACAAGCGAGAACGTTTTTCCCGAGGTTTATCCGATAGGTTCTATGTTCAACTACGACAGACTTGATGTTTCCGTCGGCAATGAAAGAATTGCGACTGCCGAATATAATCCGGAGACGGGTTCAATCACCGTTTACGGCAAGCATTACGGAAAAACAACGCTTACGGTAACCGAGCCGATTTCAGGCACAACGGCTGAGGTTGAAGTTGAAGTTATTTCGAGAACAACAAACTTCTTCAGAAATGTTTTTGAGTTTATCAAGGGTATTTTTGATTTCATCTTCGGAAGATAAGGTTATTTGATCTTAGAATCAGCAAACAGATAAAAGTCATTCTGCCGCAGGCAGGGTGACTTTTTTCAGTTTTAGTTATTATATATTATTCTAAAAATAAGAATATCCGCCGAATATGGCAGATGAAAGGAATTTCATTGCAGAGTCGACGGAATATCGAACGTTTATCAGTCTCGGAAAAACCGAGTGAACGCTTTATGAAATTGCGAATTTTCAGAAAACAGATACAGCGTACACTAATGAGTTATAAACCCGGCTTGCGTGCTCCATGTGGTGAGACGATAAAAAATGCACCCCGAAATACAATCATGTGCTTCGGGGTGCTGCTTTATCTTGGTAGCTGTTTATAAGGCGAACATATTTGCTTTGCCTTGCAAAAAGTCAATGCTGGGTGGATAAACCGCCGGATTATTTCTCACTCTGCATCTTCAACGCTGCCTCAATGAAGCCCTTGAAGAGCGGGTGAGCCTTATTCGGTCTGGACTTGAATTCGGGGTGGTACTGAACACCGACGAAAAACGGACGGTCGGAAAGCTCGACAGTCTCAACAAGTCTGCCGTCGGGGGACTTGCCGGAAAGGACAAGACCGTTTTCGGTGAGTATATCGCGATAATCGTTGTTGAACTCATAACGGTGACGGTGTCTTTCGGAGATTTCATTTGAGCCGTAGCAACGCTCCATGGTTGTGCCCTCGGCAATTACGCAGGGATATGCGCCGAGACGGAGTGTGCCGCCCTTGTCAATGTTTTCGCTTTGACCGGGCATGAAGTCAATAACCTTATTTTTGCATATTTCATCAAATTCGCCCGAATGTGCGTCTGAAATTCCGCAGACGTTTCTTGCGTATTCGATAACGGCAATTTGCATACCGAGACAAATTCCGAAATACGGCACGTTGTTCTCTCTTGCGTACTTTGCGGCAAGGATCATACCTTCGATTCCTCTGCCGCCGAATCCGCCGGGAACAATGATTCCGTCAAGGTCTTTGAGCATATCCTCATAGGTTTCCTTGGTGAGTTGCTCGGAATCTATCCAGTTTATGTCAATATGCGTGTCGAGCGTATAGCCTGCATGGCGCATTGCTTCGGCAACGGAGAGATAAGCATCATGCAACTGAACGTATTTGCCGACAAGTCCGATATGTACGGTGTTTCTGCGATTCTTGATCCTTTCGACAAGGCTTGTCCACTCTGAGAGATTCGGGGCGGGAGCGTCGATATTGAGCTCGCGGCAAACAACGGAGGAAAAGTTTGCCTTTTCAAGCATGAGCGGTGCTTCATAAAGATAAGGAAGTGTGATATTCTCGATTACGCAATCGGGTTTAACGTTACAGAACATGGAAATCTTCTTGAAAATCGATTCTTCAAGCGGCTCATCGCAGCGAAGAACAATGATGTCGGGACGGATTCCCATTCCCTGAAGCTCCTTGACGGAGTGCTGAGTTGGCTTTGATTTATGTTCGTCCGAACCGCGGAGGAACGGAACAAGTGTAACATGAATGAAAAGACTGTTTTCCTTGCCGACTTCAAGAGAGATCTGTCTTACCGCCTCAAGAAACGGCTGGCTCTCGATATCGCCGATTGTGCCGCCGATCTCGGTGATAACCACATCTGCGTCAGTCTTTTTACCGACACGGTAAACAAAGTCCTTGATCTCGTTGGTGATATGGGGAATTACCTGAACCGTTGAGCCGAGGTATTCGCCGCGTCGCTCCTTGTTGAGCACGTTCCAGTAGACCTTACCTGTTGTGAGGTTTGAATACTTGTTAAGGTTTTCATCAATAAATCTCTCGTAATGACCGAGGTCAAGGTCGGTCTCTGCGCCGTCCTCCGTGACGTAAACCTCACCGTGCTGGTACGGGCTCATTGTACCCGGATCAACGTTAATGTAGGGGTCGAGCTTCTGCGCGGCAACCTTGAGTCCTCTTGCCTTGAGAAGTCGTCCGAGCGAAGCCGCCGTGATTCCCTTGCCGAGGCCGGAAACAACGCCGCCTGTTACAAAGATGTATTTTGTCATAAATGTCCCTCCGTTTATTTATAAGTCAAAATTATATTTTCCGCTATTTTTCGCCGTGTAACGCATCTGTCCATCGCTTGCTTTTCAATGTATCTGTGCGCCTCAGGCTCTGTCATTTTAAGCTGTTCTATCAAAAGGCATTTTGCCCTGTTTACTATTCGGATTTCTTCGATTTTTTCTTCAACCGAGGCGTTTTTCTTTTCCATTATCCTCAGTCGCTCTCTCGTTGAGCAAAGCATCTGAACGGATTGCATTATCATAGACGGCGAGGTGGGCTTGGATATTGTCAGAACACCGTATTGCATTACCTTTGACGTGATATCGGAATAATGCTCCGCCTTGACGAAAAGTAAGACACCTGCGCTGCTCTTTTGGCAGATATCAAGCGCAAGTTTCGTTCCGAATTCGTCACGAAGCGGCGAGTTGATAATTACAATATCAAACTCGCGTTCAAGCAACTTTCGCCTTGCCTGCGCAACGTCGGACGCCGTTTCAATCGGCTCAAACATTTTTTCGGGGAGCATATCAAGCATCGGTCGAACGAATTTGTCCGACGATGAAACTATCAGAACTTTGTAGGAATGTTGTGCAAAATCCATTCGGCTCCCCTCCTTTTGTCTGTTTTAAGGCAATACCGCACATTTTGGTGTGCAAATTGCGCTTTACTTACAATAATTATCTATGATCGACTCGGGCAGATGCGCCTTCACAAATTCGCTTTCTCTTGCTGCCTTGCCGGCGCTGAAAATGTCGCTCGGCAGGGTTTTGAATTTTTTGGTGACATCCTCCGGTGCATTAAAAAGATTTATGTCCGCCATTTCGGGAAGCTCTGTTTTATTTTTTATGCCGTCAAGACCCGCATAAATCAGCAGGGCAAAGGCGAGATACGGATTACACATCGGGTCGGGTGAACGAAGCTCGGCTCTCTTGTATTCTCCGTCTGCGGCAGGAATACGGACAAGCTGTGAACGGTTCTCACTTGACCATGAAATATATCTTGGAGCTTTGTTGTTTCCGAAACGCTTAAACGAATCCGATGTTGTGTTAAGAAAAGCGGTTATCTCGCAGATATGTCCGAGAATTCCTGCGATAACATACGGCATGATGTCATCTCCGTCCTCGGATTTTGCCGAAAGATTGATGTGCATACCGTTGCCGGGCATTGATTCAAGAGGCTTCGGCGAAAAATCAGCCTTGAGTCCGTTCCTTGCTGCTATTGTGTTGACTACCGCCTTGAATGTAACAGCATTGTCAGCGGCTGTGAGCGGCTCGGAATATCTGAAATCTATCTCGTTCTGACCGGGGCCCTCCTCATGGTGTGAGCTTTCGGGTCTTATGCCCATTCTTTCGAGCGTAAGGCAAACCTCACGGCGCACGTTTTCACCCTTGTCGTCGGGAGCAATGTCCATATATCCGGCGTTGTCATAAGGAGTTTTCGTCGGATTACCGTCCTCATCGCAGGTGAAAAGATAGAATTCCATTTCGGGACCGAAAGCAAAGCTTATTCCCTCGTTTTTTGCGTCTGCAATAGCCTTTTTTAAAATTGCTCTCGTGTCCGAGCCGAAAGGCGTCCCGTCAAGACGGGTAATTGAGCAGAACATTCTGACAACCCTGCCGTGATCGGGTCTCCATGGGAGAACGGCAATGGTTGACGGATCGGGATGAAGAAGCAGATCGGAATGAACGTCACAGCCGAAGCCCGATATTGCCGAAGCGTCAATTGCTATTCCGTAACGAAACGCTTTTTCAAGCTCGTCGGGCATAACGGAAATGTTCTTCTGCTTGCCATAGATATCCGTGAATGCAAGACGAATAAACTTAACATCCTCTTCCTCAATATATTGCATTATTTCATCGGGTGAATATTTCATAACAGTTACCTACCTTTTTCAGTTTGCAACGTACATCTGTTTATATGGTTTTTTGCTGTCGGGGGTTATAACGGTGAATTTTTCGCTCGTCAGCTCGTCTACATCAAAGTTGAAGTATTCGCAATAATTCTTTATGAACGGCATGATCTCTGCCATGTCATCGGCTGTTGCATCTCTGAGCGTTACCTGATTCGGAAATTTAATACCTTTGACCGAGCCTCTGAGAATCATTTTGCCTCCGTGCATTCCCGTGCACGGGAAATTGCCGACTGTCGGTTTGCCGTCGGTATTTCTGCCGAGAACAATTATCAGACCGCCTGCCTGATATTCGCCGAGGAAGCTTCCCGTTCTGCCGCCGATAACAATTATCGGCTTTTTGTCCCGGTACTCCTTCATATGAATTCCGGCGCGGTAACCTGCGTTGCCCTTGACATAAATTTCGCCGCCTCGCATTGCATATCCTGCCGTGTCTCCGATGCTGCCGTGAATGACTATTTTTCCGTCATTCATTGTGTCTCCGACCGCATCCTGCGCATTGCCGTTGACGGTGATTTGCGCACCGTTGAGGTAAGCGCCGAGTGCATTGCCCGGTATTCCGTCAATCGTGACACTGCCTTTTGCGAGTCCGTCGGCGATGAATCTTTGACCCAGGCAGTTCTCGATTTTGCAATCGTCGTCCGAGCTTTTTATAAGCTTATTGAGGGCTGCATAATCAAGCCCTTTTGCATCTATCAACATATTATATCACACCTTTTATTTCAATTTAAAGTATTTGTAAAAATTTTTTTGCTTTTCGGAAAGCTTTTTACTCTCCGGCGTGTGATATTCCGAGAATTTCAAGCTCCTTCTCGGTTAAGCCTATACCTCTGAGCATAAGACGGTTACCCTTGAGGGCTTCAATGGAGTTAATGCCCATACCTCCCATGATCTCTTTCATTTCACGCTGCCATGCTGTCATAAGGTTGACAAGGTTGCCGCACGCCGTCTCGGGGTCAAGTCTGTCAACAAGCTCCGGAACCTGAGTTGCGATTCCCCAGTTGCATTTACCCGACTGACAGTTACGGCAAAGGTGACAGCCCATTGCAATAAGTGCGGCAGTTGCAATATAGCATGCATCCGCGCCGAGAGCTATTGCCTTGACGACGTCTGCGGCGCTTCTGATACTTCCGCCTGCAATGAGAGAAACACTGTTTCTTATGCCCTCATCTCTGAGCCGCTGGTCGACTGCGGCGAGGGCAAGCTCAATCGGAATTCCTACGTTGTCTCGGATTCTTGTCGGTGCGGCTCCGGTACCTCCTCGGAAACCGTCAATTGCAATCATGTCGGCTCCGCTTCGGGCAATTCCGCTTGCTATGGCGGCAATATTGTGAACTGCGGCGACCTTGACTATGATAGGCTTTTGGTAGTTTGTCGCTTCCTTTAAGGAATAAACAAGCTGGCGTAAATCCTCAATCGAATATATATCGTGGTGCGGAGCCGGGGAGATAGCGTCCGACCCTTCGGGAATCATTCGAGTACAGGCAATATCTCCTACGGTTTTTGTTCCGGGAAGATGTCCGCCGATGCCCGGCTTTGCACCCTGTCCCATTTTTATTTCTATAGCCGCACCTGCGTTTAGATATCCCTCGTGAACACCGAAACGACCCGATGCAACCTGAACAACGGTGTTTTCGCCGTAGCAGTAAAAATCCTCATGCAGTCCGCCCTCGCCTGTATTGTAGCAGATTCCGAGAAGCTCGGCGGCCTTGGCGAGGCTTTTGTGAGCGTTGTAGCTGATTGAGCCGTAGCTCATTGCCGAGAACATGACGGGCATTGCCAGCTCAAGCTGAGGCGGAAGCTTCGTATCAAGAGTACCGTCGGGATTTCTTTTAATTTCCGACGGCTTTTTGCCGAGGAAAACCTTTGTTTCCATCGGTTCACGCAACGGGTCAATCGGTGGATTGGTAACCTGCGAAGCATTGATAAGTATTCTGTCCCAGTAGACGGGCAGAGGCTTCGGATTGCCCATTGACGAGAGAAGAACTCCGCCGCTGTCGGCTTGCTTATAGATTTCTTTTATTGTATCGCTTGTCCAGTTTTCATTCTCTCTGAAACAGCAGTCGTTTTTAACGATTTTCAAAGCTCTTGTCGGGCAGTAGGTGACGCATCTGAGACAGTCGACACATTTTGTTTCGTCGCTGATCATTGCTTTAAGGTCGGCATTATAGGAGTGGACGCCGTTTGCACACTGCTTTTCGCAGATGCGGCAGTTTGTACAGCGAGACGGATTTCTTATTATTTCAAAATCCGAGGTAAGATATGACGGGAACATCAGTAAGCACCCTCCTTTACCCTGACTATTATGGGCTCGCCGCCGGCAGGAGAATATATTTCGCCTGCATCCGGAGCCATTGCACGGATTGCAGCTTCCTCACTTGCGATATATACTTTATCGTCTTTTTCTGCAGTAACCATTGAACGCAATTTAAGACGGTCGTTGAGAGCCATAATTCCGCCCTCAAAGCCCAGTATAATGGAGAACGGTCCCGTAATCAAAAGGCTTGAATACATTTTTCTGAGGTATGCGCGTTCTTCGGCTTCTTCTTCACTCATTCCTTCGATTGTACTCCAAAACGGAGCGGCAATAACCGAAGCAGTCTCTTCAAGAGAGAGACCCTGACGGCGGAGAAGATAGTCGGCAATATAAGTTATGACCTCGGTATCGGTCTGAAGCGTGCACTTGTATCCGAACATTTCGATATATCGGCGGTTTGCATCGTAGGATGATATTTCACCGTTATGAACAACGGAAAAATCGAGAAGCGAAAATGGGTGAGCACCGCCCCACCAGCCGGGTGTGTTTGTAGGATATCTGCCGTGAGCCGTCCACGAATATCCCTCGTATTCTTCAAGTCGGTAAAATCTGCCGACGTCCTCGGGGAAGCCTACGGCCTTAAAGCAACCCATATTTTTGCCGCTTGAAAAAACATATGCGCCCTTGATTCGGGTATTGATATCCATAACAGTCCTTGCAACATAGGTGTTTTCGTCAAGCTGAAGCCTTGAAAGAACAGATGCAAACGGCGCAACGAAATAGCGCCAAATATAAGGAACATCGGTTATCTCGGGAATTTTTCTGATGGGCACGGACTCGGCCTTGACAATTTCAAAATTCTCCTTGAGAAAGCGTTCACATTCAACCCTTGAATCATTGTTGTCGAAAAAAATATGAAAAGCATAAAAATCGCGGTATTCGGGATAAATTCCGTAGCCTGCGAAGCCGCCGCCCAATCCGTTGGAACGGTCGTGCATCGGAAGCATACTTTTGATAATATCCTCGCCGGTCATTTTGTTACCGTTCCTCGATATGACCGCCGAAACGGCACAGCCGGACGGGATACGTATTTCTCCCTCTCGTTTCATGGCAGACCTTCCTTTCTGTAAAGAAAAAGACGCCCATTCCGACAGGGGTCGTCAAGACCCTTGTCCGAATGAACGCCTTTGCTCATTGATACGGCATTTTAACATATTACGCGAATTTTGTCAACGACATTGAGGTTGCAACAAGCCTGCAAACCGACGAAAAAATCACGGATTTTTCGCAGACATTTATTTATATTGACTTTAATATACTTTTATCGGGAGCGGATGTAAAATGAAGAAAATATTTTCACTCGTAATTATTGCGGCTTTGATATCGGCTTGCTGTTCATGTTCACCCGCTAAAAAAGCGGCAAACGTTGATGTGAAAAGCAGCATTTTGACAGAATACAGATCGGTTCTTATCGAGAAGATTTACCGTTACGGCAACGGCAAGCCGGATGAACTGCCGATGTATTCGCTTTTTGATTTTGACGGCGACGGCACAGCCGAGCTGCTCGTCTGGGATATTCGTGTCGCATCATCCGCTTTTCGTGATATATATGTTTATCGCTATAATTCAATGACGGGCAAAGCGGAGCACATTGGCACAATGATTGATTTTACGGGTCATTCCGTGATGGCGGTATCCCGTGACGGCAACGGGATAGTAATTGCGATCCGTGACGCAGGAAAGCAGGATAAAATCACCGATTACAGACTTATCGGCGGAAGGCTCGCTCCGTACGTTCTGCTCGAGCGAACCGATGAAACTTCGCAGCAGTGGTACGATAAAACCGTTTCGTCCGAATACAGCGGAGGAGTAACACTTGAAACGGCAAACACATATGATATTCTTGAAAGTAAATTTGACTGATTTTGATTTGCTTCGACAAGAAAATAAAAAAATAAAAAATTTTTCAAAAAAGGGTTGACAAAATATTTTTTTGCGTTATAATGTCGGCATAAAGGCAATGGTGTCTGAGAGTAATGGAGCTCTCTGACGCCTTTTTTTATTGCTTCTTATCGCTTATAGCACGCCGCTTTCGGCGTTGAAACGTCTTGAAATACAAGTGTATGTCTGCGACGTTTCGCCTTGAAACCGACGCACTCTAAGCGATAAACTCAAAGGATTATAGCACGTTATTTCCTGCGTTATGGCGGCTTGAAATACCTAAGTATGTCGGCACCGCCAAGCCTTGGAGCTAACGCACTCTAAGCAATAAGAAAAAGTTTATAGCACGCCGCTTTCGGCGTTGAAATCGACGAACTCTAAGCAATAAGAAATAGAATAGACAAGAAACAATGTTTATAGCACGCCGCTTTCGGCGTTAGGTCGGCTTGAAATTGATGTGTGCTAAAGACATATTTACAATACAACAGTATATTTAACGGGGCAACGGCGTCTCATGACAGTATCATGGACTCTCTGCCCCGTTTTTAGTTTTTTAATTTAATGTTAAAGGAGTGTTGGTTATGAAAACCGTACCGGAGTATTTCGGAAGTCTTGTTTTTGACGACAGGGTGATGAAAGCTAATTTGTCAACAAGCGTTTACCGTTCGCTTAAGAGAACCATTGACGAGGGCAGAAGCCTTAATCCCGACGTGGCAAACGCAGTCGCAGAAGCAATGAAGGACTGGGCGGTCGCACACGGTGCAACTCATTTCACACACTGGTTCCAGCCGCTTACGGGTATCACGGCTGAGAAGCACGACAGCTTCATCTCTCCCGCTCCCGACGGCAGAGTAATCATGGAATTCTCAGGCAAAGAGCTCATCAAGGGCGAGCCTGATGCATCATCTTTCCCCTCAGGCGGACTTCGTGCAACATTTGAAGCAAGAGGATATACCGCATGGGACCCCACATCATACGCATTTATCAAGGGTAATACCCTTTGCATTCCCACCGCTTTCTGTTCATACGGCGGTGAGGCACTTGACAAGAAAACACCGCTTCTTCGTTCAATGCAGGCTCTTAACAAGCAGGCAATGAGAATCCTCAAGCTCTTCGGCAACGATGATGTAAAGTGCGTTCGCACCTCCGTCGGTCCTGAGCAGGAATATTTCCTTGTTGATAAGGAAATGTACGAGAAGCGCAAGGATTTGAAATTTACCGGCAGAACCCTTTTCGGTGCAAAACCGCCGAAGGGTCAGGAAATGGACGATCACTATTTCGGTGTTATAAAGCCGAGAGTCGCCGAATATATGGCAGACCTTAACGAGGAGCTTTGGAAGCTCGGTATCCTTGCCAAGACAGAGCATAATGAGGTTGCTCCCGCTCAGCATGAGCTTGCCCCGATTTATTCGACAACCAACATTGCTACGGACCACAACCAGATCACAATGGAGATCATGCAGAAGGTTGCAGCAAGACACGGTCTTGTATGTCTCCTCCATGAGAAGCCGTTCGCCGGTGTAAACGGTAGTGGCAAGCACAACAACTGGTCAATGGCTACCGACACAGGCGTAAACCTCCTTACTCCGGGTGAAACTCCTTATGAGAACGCTCAGTTCCTGCTTTTCCTTTGCGCAGTTATCAAGGCGGTTGACGATTATCAGGATCTTCTTCGTCTTTCCGTTGCAACAGCAGGTAACGACCACAGACTCGGTGCAAACGAAGCACCGCCGGCAGTTGTTTCAATCTTCCTCGGCGATGAGCTTACAGAGGTTCTTGAGGCAATCGAGAGTGACAAGCCGTACAGCGGAGCAGAAAAGACAGTTATGAAGCTCGGCGTTCACGTTCTTCCGAAGTTCTTCAGAGACACAACGGACAGAAACCGTACTTCACCGTTTGCTTTTACTGGCAACAAGTTTGAATTCCGTATGCTCGGCTCGGCAAACAGCATCGCTTGCACAAACATCATGCTTAACGCCGCAGTTGCAGAGAGCCTTAAAATTTATGCAGACCGTCTTGAGGGCGCTGGCGATTTTGAGACCGCTCTCCATGACATGATTAAAAAGACCATCAAGGATCACAAGAGAATTATCTTCAACGGCAACGGCTATGACGATGCATGGATCAAAGAGGCTACGGAAAAGAGAGGCCTTCTCAACCTCCGCACAACTCCCGATGCACTCCCGACCTTGCTTGAGAAGAAAAATGTTGATATGCTTACGGCTCACAAGATCTTCTCACCTGCCGAAATCGTATCACGTTACGAGATTACTCTTGAAAACTACTGCAAGACTGTTAACATCGAAGGCAACACAATGGTTGACATGGCAAGGAAAGAAATTATTCCTGCTGTTGAGAAGTATGTTTCCGATATTGCAACAGCTTACAGCGCAAAGAAGAATTCCGTTGCCGGTATTTCCGTAAAGTACGAGGAGGATATGCTCAAGAAGCTTTCCGTTCTTGTTGACGAAATGGATGCGGCAACAAAAGAGCTTGAAATTGCGCTTGTTAAATACAACACGATAAAGGATATCACCGAGGCTTCCGAGGCTATCCGTGATGATGTAATTCCGAAGATGTCCGTTCTTCGTATCGCCTGCGATGAGGCCGAGACGATCACGGCAGAGAGCTACTGGCCGTTCCCGACCTACGGCGATCTTCTCTTCGGCGTAAAATAAACAACTCCTTATTGATTTATCCTTTCTCGGTATCGTGTCCCTTTTGCATCGGCGAAAGGGACAGTCAGATACCAAGACGGTGATTGATAAGAAAAAAAAGACGATAATGTTAAAGGCGTTTGAGTCGGAAGAAGTAATGCAGAGGTTCACTCTCAGAGAGTGCGGAACGGTGGAAGCCGCACAGCGGAAGCTGCATGAATAACATCCGACGAGCTTCGATCCGAAAGATTTTCAAGTAGGTGAGACGGAGGTCAACCGTTAAACTGACAGGGTCTTGACAGAGACCTTAAAGAACAAAAATAGGTGGCACAGCGGGTTACGGCACCTGCCCTATTCTATGCTGAAAAAAATCACGGAGGATTTTATTATGTGTTCAATTATGGGTTACTGCGACAGCTGTGACGATTTTGAGAGATTTAAAAAAGGATTTGACAAGACGGTATCCAGAGGCCCCGATGACAGCTGTATCGTTGATACGGGCAAGGGTCTTTTAGGCTTTCACCGTCTTTCTATTATGGGACTGACCCCCGAAGGAATGCAGCCGTTTGAGCTTGACGGCAGCTATGCAATCTGCAACGGTGAGCTTTACGGATTTGAAAAAACAAAGGAAGAGCTTAGCAAAAAATATACATTTAAGAGCGGCTCGGACTGTGAGATCATTCTCCCGATGTACCGTGAATACGGCGTTGATATGTTCAAAATGCTTGATGCCGAATTTGCAATGATTATCTATGATGCAGAGGCAGGCGAGTACATAGCCGCAAGAGACCCGATCGGCATCAGACCGCTTTATTACGGCCATGACGAAAAGGGTACAATCGTTTTCGCAAGCGAGGCTAAGAATCTTGTAGAAATATGCAAGGATATCATGCCTTTCCCTCCGGGACACTATTATAAGGGCGGCGAATTTCACTGCTATTGCGATATTGCCGCAGTTGATAAGGTAAGCTACGATTCGCTTGACGAGATTTGCTCAAAGATCCATGATAAGCTTGTTACAGGCGTTGAAAAAAGACTTGTTGCAGACGCAAAGGTTGGTTTTCTTCTTTCCGGCGGACTTGATTCCTCACTTGTGTGTGCGATCGCTCAGAAAAAGAGCGACAAGCCGATTCGTACATTTGCAATCGGCATGAGCGAGGACGCAATCGACCTCAAGTATGCAAAGCAGGTTGCGGACTATATCGGCAGCGATCATACCGAGGTCATCATGACGAAACAGCAGGTTCTCGATTCGCTTGACGATGTTGTTCACCTTCTCGGAACGTTTGATATTACAACGATCCGCGCTTCCATGGGCATGTATCTTCTTTGCAAATGGATTCACGAAAACACCGATATCCGAGTTCTTTTGACGGGTGAGATTTCCGATGAGCTTTTCGGCTACAAGTATACGGATTTTGCTCCGTCAGCCGAGGAGTTCCAGAAGGAATCGCAGAAGAGAATCCGTGAACTTCATATGTATGATGTTCTTCGTGCCGACCGTTGTATTTCGGTCAACAGCCTTGAGGCCCGTGTTCCGTTCGGCGATCTCGATTTTGTAAAATATGTAATGTCAGTTGATCCCGAGAAGAAGCTCAACAAGTATGGAAAGGGCAAGTATTTGCTTCGACACGCATTTGAGGGCGATTATCTTCCCCATGATATTCTTTACCGTGAGAAGGCAGCTTTCTCCGATGCCGTAGGCCATTCAATGGTTGACTACCTCAAGGAGTTTGCAAGCACATATTATACCGATGAAGAATTTACCGAGAAGTGCGAAAAGTATGACCATGCGAAACCGTTTACCAAGGAATCACTTCTTTACAGAGAGATTTTTGAAAAGTATTATCCCAGTCAGTCGCAGATGATAGTTGACTTCTGGATGCCGAACAAGAGCTGGGAGGGCTGCGACGTAAATGATCCGTCCGCGAGAGTTCTTTCAAACTACGGCGACAGTGGCAAATAAATTATAACAAGTAAAGCAGGCGGTTGTTGAAATCGTCTGCTTTTTTAAATAAACGGAAAAGGATAAATGTAAAATTCCCTTGACTTTCACATATTAACGTGCTATTATGTTAGCATAGTAACACGTTAAAGTGAGGGAGACAAATGTGTAATTGGCATAATAATTCAACGGATGAGCTTTGCGAGGCTATTCTTTCTTTAAAAAACAGGGAGGAGTGCTACGCTTTTCTTGAGGATATTTGTACAATTAAGGAACTGCTTGAAATGTCACAAAGGCTTTCAGTTGCGAAGCTTTTGAGCCGTGGCATGAGCTACTCTCAGATTTCGCAGAAAACAGGCGTCAGCACGGCAACCATCAGCCGCATAAGCCGTTGTATCGAATACGGCAGCGGAGGATACAAAATGATAATTGAAAGATTGCAAGAGGGCGAAAAGAATGATTGACGAAAAACTTTTAAAAAGCGAAGAACGGGCGATATTCAATCTTCGTTCTCTTTATCGCAAATATGGCTATGCTCCGTTCAAAATGAGCAAATTTGAGGAATATGACCTTTATGTAAGAAACAAGGATTTTCTTGTCAGCGACAGGGTAATTACATTTAACGATACAAACGGAAAGCTTATGGCTCTGAAGCCGGACGTTACTCTTTCCATTATAAAGAACAGCGACGATGCACCGAATGAGAAGAAAAAGGTTTTTTATAACGAGAATGTTTACCGAATTTCCAAAAACACTCACCGTTATAAGGAAATTATGCAAGCAGGTCTTGAATGTATAGGCAATCTTGATTTCTATGATATTTATGAGGTTATCAACCTCGCCGCAGAAACACTTGCACAGATTTCCGACAGCTTTGTTCTGAATGTTTCGCATCTCGGCTTTTTGCAGAAGATTCTTGATGATGTTTGCCCCGATGCAGGATTTTCCGAGAAAGCGATCAGGCTTATTGAAGAGAAAAACAGCCATGACCTTGTGAAGCTTTGCAAGGAATACGGGATCGAAGATGACAAATCTCAGGTTCTTTCGACAATTATTCTGACGAGCGGCGAAAGAAACAGAGTTATTTCACAGATCGAAAAAATTTGTTCAAACGAGGATTTGAATGAGCTTCGTGCAATATCGGAAATGCTGGAGACCTCTCCTTATTCGGATAAAATTCTTTTTGACTTTTCCGTTGTCAACAATATGAATTATTACAGCGGTTTTGTTTTCCGCGGCTTTGTTGACGGAATATGCGACGGTGTTCTTGCCGGCGGTCAGTATGACAGAATGATGAAAAAAATGGGCAGAAAATCGGGCGCTATAGGATTTGCGCTGTACCTTGATTTGCTTGAACAGCTCAGAACGGAGAAACCGGGCTATGACGTTGATGTGCTTCTCGTTTATGACGGCAAAACGGGTATCAAGACCGTTGCCGACAAGGTGAATGAGCTTATAAAATCGGGTAAAACGGTTAGCGCACAAAAGACTGTTCCCGAAAAGCTGAGATATAAAGAAATTGTTGACTTAAGGAGGGATTCAAATGCTTAATGTGGCTCTGCCGAAAGGAAGACTCGGCGAAAAGGTTTATGCAATGTTTGAGGCCGCAGGATTTGAATGTCCTTCGATAAAAGAAAATAACAGGAAGCTGATTTTTGAAAACGAAGAAAAGCAGGTCAGATATTTTTGGGTAAAGCCCTCCGATGTTTCAATTTATGTTGAGAGGGGAGCGGCGGATATCGGCGTTGCCGGTAAGGATATTCTGCTTGAATATGAGCCGAATGTTTATGAGCTGCTCGATCTTGATATAGGAAAATGTCACATGGCGGTCGCAGGACCGAAGAATTTCAATGATGACGGCACACGCACGCTGAGGGTGGCGACAAAGTTTACAAATATTGCGTCGAATTATTACGACAGCATCGGCAGAGATATTGATATAATCAAGCTCAACGGCTCGATTGAAATTGCACCGATTCTCGGCCTCTCCGATGTAATTGTCGATATTGTTGAAACAGGAACAACGCTTCGTGAAAATAATCTTGAGGTAAAAACAAAATTTCTGCCGATAAGCGCAAGGCTGATTGCAAACAAGTCGGCGTATAATTTTAAACGTGAGCAGATTGAAAAGATTGTTGCAAGCATAAAGGAGCAGATTGAAAATGATTAAGATATATAATTACGGCGAAGTGCCGAACAGCGAAATTCTTGCAAGAGAAAATATATCGGCAAACGTTGAGGATATTGTTGCCGATATAATTGCCGACGTCAGAAAAAACGGCGATAAGGCTCTTTTTGCTTATTCAAAGAAGTTTGATAAGGCCGAGCTTGCGAGCCTTGAGGTCACAAAAGAGGAAATTGACGAGGCGTTAAGCCTTGTTGATCCCGAATTTATTTCCGTCATGGCAGAGGCTGCGCAAAACATCCGCGCCTTCCACGAAAAGCAGGTGAGAACAAGCTTTGTGATCAACGACAGGGACGGCGTTGTTATCGGTCAGAAGGTTATGCCTATTGAAAAGGTCGGACTTTATGTTCCGGGCGGCACGGCGGCATATCCTTCAACGGTTTTAATGGACAGTATTCCGGCTAAGATCGCAGGCTGCCCCGAAATTGTTATGGTAACTCCGCCGAAACAGGACGGCAAGGTTAACCCCGTTATTCTTGCCGCCGCATCAATCGCAGGCGTTGACCGAATTTTCAAAGTAGGCGGAGCTCAGGCGGTTGCCGCTCTGGCTTACGGAACTCAGAGTGTGCCGAAGGTTGATAAAATCGTCGGCCCGGGAAATGCGTTTGTCGCCGAAGCTAAGAAACAGGTTTTCGGCAAGGTTTCAATAGACATGATTGCCGGTCCGAGCGAAATTCTTGTTGTTGCCGATGCAACATGCAATCCGAAATTCGTTGCCGCAGATCTTCTTTCTCAGGCCGAGCATGACAAGATGGCAAGTGCGGTTCTTGTAACGGATGACAAGGACTTTGCACAGGCTGTAAGCGACGAACTTGAAGCACAGATTCCGCTCCTTCCCCGTGCCGAAATTGCGAGAGCTTCGATCGACAATAACGGAAAAATAATTGTTGCCGAGGATAATTTGCTTCTTGCTATTGATATTGCAAATGAAATTGCCCCCGAGCATCTTGAGCTTTGTGTTGATAATCCGTTTGATTATCTCGATAAGATAAAGCACGCAGGCTCAATCTTCATGGGTAAGAATTGCCCCGAGGCTCTCGGCGATTATTTTGCAGGCCCTAATCACACTTTGCCGACGAGCGGAACGGCAAGATTTTCTTCTCCGCTTTCGGTTGATGATTTTGTCAAAAAATCGCAGTTCACCTACTATTCTTCTGCGGCTCTTGAAAAGGTGGCGGACAAGATATCATATTTTGCAAACAAGGAGGGACTGAGCGCACACGGCAAGAGCGCAACGGTGCGTTTCGAGAAATAATGAGCAAATTTTTTTCTGATAAATATTCTTCACTTGTTCCTTACACCCCGGGTGAACAGCCGCAGGACAAAAAATATGTAAAGCTTAACACGAACGAATCGCCGTTTCCGCCGTCGCAGGCGGTCGCAAAGGCGGTTGAGGAGGAAGCAGGCAGGCTTCAGCTTTATTCCGATCCGGAGTGTGTTGTCCTGAGAAAAAAGGCGGCTGAGGTTTTCGGCATAAATGACGATGAAATAATCATGACAAACGGTTCGGACGAGGTGCTGAATTTTGCATTCATGGCGTTTGCCGACGAGAAAAACCCTCTCCGCTTCGCTGATATCACATACGGCTTTTACCCGGTATTTGCCGAGCTTAATCATATACCTTATACGGAAATCCCACTCAAAGAGGACTTTACACTTGACCCGAATGACTATACGGCAGTAAACGAAACCGTTGTAATTGCCAATCCGAATGCGCCGACCGGTCTCGCTCTCGGTCTTGAAGCGATTGAAGAAATCATAAAAAGCAATCCCGATAACGTTGTTATAATAGACGAGGCATATATTGATTTTGGCGGTCAAAGCGCAGTGCCGCTCACTGAGAAATACGATAATTTACTTGTCACGGGAACATTTTCAAAATCACGCTCAATGGCAGGTGCAAGGCTCGGATTCGGCATCGGCAGCGCAAAGCTCATTGCCGACCTGAACACGGTTAAGTATTCGACGAATCCGTATAATGTCAACCGTTTGACGGCGGCGGCAGGTATTGCGGCTCTTGAAGAAAACGGCTATTATATGAATAATTGTAAAAGAATTCAGGAAAACAGAGCATGGACAACCGCCGAACTCGAGAAGCTCGGATTTACGGTTCTTCCGTCAAAAGCGAATTTTATCTTTGCAAAGTCGGATAAAATCGGCGGAGAGGAGCTTTATTTAACGCTTAAAGAAAAAGGGATTCTTATTCGCCACTTTACAAAGGAACGCATTTGCGATTATAATAGAATTACAATCGGCACAGCCGAACAGATGAAAACTTTTATTGACGCAGTTAAGGAAATCATTGATTGAAATATGCAGGAAATTTTAGATATTGTTGATGAAAACGGAGAGCCGACAGGCGAAACCGTTGAAAGAGAATTTGCACATGCCGACGGAATTCGCCACAGAACATCTCATGTGTGGCTCGCAAGAAAAAGAAACGGCAGAGCTGAAATACTGTTGCAAAAACGTGCCGAGAACAAGGATTCGTATCCGGGATGCTATGATATTTCGAGTGCGGGACATATCCCGGCAGGCGACGGATTCAGAAAATCAGCCGTCCGTGAGCTTAAAGAGGAGCTTGGAATAGACACAGATGAGAATGAATTGATTTATTGCGGCGACAGAAATGTTCAATGGGACGATGTGTTTTCGGGAAAGCCGTTTCACGACAATCAGTTTTCAAGAATATTTCTTCTTTGGCGCGATATGGAAGAGAATGAATTCACGGTTCAAAAGGAAGAGCTTGAAAGCGTTAAATGGATTGGATTCAATGAATGTGTTGACGGTGTTCAAAACATGAGCTTTAAAAATTGCATAGCTATGGACGAGCTTATGATTCTTAAAAAGGGTATTGAAAAAACGAAAGGGTGTTTCAGATGAGAACAGGAAATATCGACAGAAAAACAAACGAGACAGATATAAAGCTGAATGTTAATCTTGACGGAAGCGGCAAGGCTGACATTGCAACGGGCTGCGGATTCCTTGACCACATGCTGAACCTCTTTGCACGTCACGGCAGATTTGATTTGACGGTAAAGTGCGTCGGCGATACCTACGTTGATTATCATCACACGGTTGAGGATATCGGAATCAGTCTCGGCAAGGCCTTCAAAGAAGCCCTCGGCGACAAGAAAGGTATAGTTCGCTACGGCGATACGGCTCTTCCGATGGACGAGTCGCTCATTCTTTCCGCTGTCGATATTTCAGGCAGAGGCGGTCTTTATTATGCACTGGAAATTCCGACTCAAAAGGTCGGCGATTTTGATACCGAGCTTGTTGAAGAATTCTGGCGTGCATTTGCCTGCGATGCGGGAATTACGCTTCACATTCGTCAGCTTGCAGGAAGCAATTCCCACCACATAATCGAAGGTTCATTCAAGTCGGTCGCAAGAAGCTTACGCACAGCGGTGAGCATTGACAAAGAGTTTGCCGATGAAATTCCGTCAACAAAGGGGTTGCTTTAATGATAGCGATAATTGATTACGGAGTCGGCAACCTGTTTTCTCTATGCTCGTCCTTGTCGAGCATAGGTGCACAGGCGGTTGTTACTTCGGATATTGAAACAATAAAATCTGCCGACAAGCTGATTTTGCCCGGTGTCGGTGCATTTGCCGATGCCGCACAAAAGCTTCGTGAAAGCGGTATGGATATTGTCGTTAAGGAGCAGGCGGCGGCAGGTAAGGACATTATGGGAATCTGCCTCGGGATGCAGCTTCTTTTTGAAAAAAGCTTAGAGTACGGAGAGCATGAGGGTCTTGGACTTCTCAAGGGCTCGGTTGTTCCCATGGAAGGAACGATTCCGGAAAATCTGAAAATTCCGCATATTGGTTGGAACGCTCTTCATTTTGCGAGGTCGAGCGGACTTTTTAAATACATAAATGAAAACGACTGCGTTTATTTTGTCCATTCATACTATGCGACGGATTGCGGTGACAGCGTGATTGCAACAACGGAATACGGCAGAGAAATGACAGCCGCAGTTGAGCTTGGTAACGTAAAGGGATGCCAGTTTCACCCCGAAAAAAGCGGCAAGGTCGGACTTGCTATTCTAAAGGCTTTTTGCGAGGATTAAGATGTTCACAAGAAAGGAACGATTATACAAATGATAATACTTCCTGCGATAGATTTGCTCGGCCGCAAAGCGGTCAGACTGCTGAAGGGTGATTATAATCAGGTGACTGTTTACAGCGATTCACCGCTTGAGGTTGCAGAAAAATTCAAGTCGCTCGGCGCAACGCATATCCACATGGTTGACCTCGACGGCGCAAAATACGGCACTGCGCCGAACATGGATATTGTTGCCGAGGTTGCCGAAAAGACGGGACTTTTTATTGAAATAGGCGGCGGAATCCGAAGCATGGAGACAGTGAAGAAATATATTGACGCAGGCATTTCCCGTGTCATTCTCGGCACGGCGGCAATATGCGACGAGGATTTTCTTAAAGAAGCCGTCAAGGCTTACGGCGAAAAAATCGCTGTCGGTGCCGACGTTAAGGACGGCAAAATCGCCGTCAAAGGCTGGCTTGAACAGTCTGATGTGACGCTTGACGAGTTCTTTTTAAAGATGCAGGATCTCGGCGTGAAGGATATAATATGCACCGATATTTCCCGTGACGGCGCAATGAGGGGAACTAACCTTGAGCTTTACCGTGAGCTTTCGGCAAAGTATTCGCTTGACATAACCGCTTCTGGCGGAGTTTCGAGCATTGAGGACGTTAAAAGGCTTAGGGAAATGAATCTTTATGGGGCAATAATCGGAAAGGCGTATTATACGGGGGCTGTCGACCTTGAAGAAGCAATTGAGGTGGCGAGATGATTACAAAAAGAATTATACCCTGCCTTGACGTTAAAAACGGCAGAGTTGTCAAGGGCGTAAATTTCAAGGGACTTTCCGATGTTTCATCGCCCGTCGAGCTTGCAAAGTATTACTCCGACAACGGAGCGGACGAGCTTGTTTTTTACGACATCACGGCATCGTTTGAGGAGAGGAAATTATTCACAGACATACTCCGTGAGGTTGCAAGTCAGATCTTTATTCCGCTTACGGTCGGCGGAGGAATAAATACCGTTGATGATTTTGACAGAGTGCTGAAATTCGGCGCAGACAAGGTCAGTGTGAACTCGGGTGCGATAAAAAACCCCGAGCTTATCCGTGAAGCGGCGGAGCGCTACGGAAATCAGTGCGTTGTTATTTCCGCCGATGTTAAACGTGTTGACGGCGAATTTCATGTTTTTGCCAAGGGCGGCAGAGAGGACACCGGCATGGAGGCGATAAGCTGGATAAAACACTGTGTCGAACTCGGAGCGGGTGAGGCGGTTGTCAATTCCATTGATACCGACGGCGTGAAAAAAGGCTTTGATATTGAAATGTTAAAGGCGGTTTGCAACGCAGTCAATGTACCTGTTATTGCGTCGGGCGGCGCAGGCGGAATTAAAGATTTTGTCGATTTGTTCCGTGAAATTCCCGATATTGACGCGGGACTTGCCGCTTCAATCTTTCATTTCGGCGAGGTTGCGATTCCTGATTTGAAGCGAGAACTCAGAAAGAATAATATTACAGTGAGGTTATGATTATGTTGAATATAGATGAGCTTAAATTTGACGAAAAGGGTCTTATTCCTGCCGTGGTTGTTGACTCGATAACCAAGAAGGTTTTGACCGTTGCATATATGAACAAGGAGAGCCTTAAAATCTCAATGGAAAAGGGCTTGACCTGCTTTTGGAGCCGTTCAAGGCAGGAGCTTTGGCTCAAGGGCGAAACCAGCGGCAATTATCAGCACATTGTCAGCATAACGGCGGACTGTGACAACGACGCACTTGTTGTTGTCGTAGAAAAGGACGGTCCGGCATGCCACACGGGAACGGATTCATGCTTTACTAAGCCTGTTTATCGGAGCGAGGAGCTGCAGGAATTCAGCTTGCAGGGACTCTATGACCTTCTTGTCGGCAGAAAAGAGGAGAAGCCGGAAGGCTCATACACGACCTATCTTTTTGAAAAGGGAATCGACAAGATTTTGAAAAAGGTCGGTGAGGAGTGCACCGAGGTTATAATTGCAGGCAAGGCAAATGATAAAAAGGAAACTGTTTATGAGCTTGCAGACCTCGCATATCATGCAATGGTTCTCATGGTTGAGATGGGCATTTCGGTAGAGGATGTTCACCGCGAACTTGCTTCACGTCACATAATCGACCATAAGGTCAAGCAGGAAAAGATGACCTGAGCTTGACAGGTGACAAACATATAAAACCAAAAACCGCCGATTCGGCGGTTTTTATTTTTATTCCGTTGTTGCGGTGTCGGACATGAGGTTGAGTGCTTTTACGGGGTCAACCGTCTTGTCCTCGACCAAGGTTTCAAGGTGGACGTGAATGCCGTCATCTTTCTCAATCGGGATCTGAGTTACCGTGCCGATAACCTGTCCCTGCTTAACCGTTGTTTCGGCCTTCAGCTCGGATTTGATTCCGCAATATTTTGCTTTCAGTCCGTTGCCGTGTTCGATTTCGATAACGTCACCCCAGAGCGCATCGTTATAAACAGCGGTAACTTTTCCGTCATTGATTGCCACGGCATTGTCGCCGATGTTGCCCTTGATGTCGATTCCGTCATGGGTTCTCCAGTCGTTCATTGTTTTTGAAAGGACAACGTTGCCGTCACTGAAGCTTTTTGTGAGGGTTGAATTGAGCGGCAAAAGATATTTGCCTGTGTACGGCCGGTTGAGGTCGTTGGCGGTTGTCTTTTCCTCTGCACGGTCGGTTATATCTCGATTATCCGGTACTCCCGTCTGCGGCTTGTTGGCGATGTGCTCGGCGGTCGTTCTCTCTCCCGTTGTGACGGAATAAAATCCGCTCTGTCCGTCGTCGGGCAGAACATTTTTAATTTTTGAAAGATTATATATTACGGATGCAACACCGACTATTGCAATTACAAGCGACATGGCAACGGCATAGAAAACTTTTGAGTTTTGCCACTTGTTCTTTTTTTCGTTCTTGTTAATCATGTTATCTCCTCCTGTTTTCGTCAAAGATAGTTTTGTCATTGTTTTTAAAAAATATTCTCTGAAATCATTGACAATTTTTAAAGTCGGAAGTATTATAAGTAAGAAAAGTAATACTTGTATAACGGAGATGATATAATGTTTAACGATAAATTTATTGCAACGGTAAAGATCGGCCCAAAGGGGCAAATAGTTATTCCGAAAGAAGTCAGGGATATATTTGACCTCAAATCCGGTGATTTGCTCGTTCTCCTTGCCGACAAAAGCAGGGGAATTGCACTGCAGCGAGCCGAATGTCTGAACGATATTGTTCAATCTATTGCTAAAGGTGTTGAGGAAAATGGAAATCCTGAGAGTTGACGGACTTTGCAAAAAGTACCCTGAGTTTGAGCTGAAAAACGTCTCTTTCAAGGTTGAAAGCGGACAGATAATGGGCTTCGTCGGCAGGAACGGCGCCGGCAAAAGCACAACTATAAAAGCGATTCTCAATATGATACATACCGATGCGGGCTCGGCGGAAATTCTCGGAATGAGAGTTACCGAAAAGGAAACCGAATGTAAGAAAAATATCGGCGTTGTGCTCGGCGGAATAAATTTTTATCCAAAGAAAAAGCTTTCTGCAATTAAGAATACCGTCAGGTCGTTTTACGGTGACAAGTGGAACGAGGAAAAATATCTGAAATATATCAAGCTTTTTGAAATTGACGACAAAAAGACTGCCGACCAGCTTTCAACGGGTATGAAAATCAAGTTTATGATAGCCCTTGCGCTCTCTCACGGAGCAAAATTACTTATTTTCGATGAACCGACGAGCGGACTTGACCCTGTTTCCCGTGACGATATATGCAACCTTTTTAAAAGTCTTGTCAAAAGCGGCGAGCGTGCGATTTTCTTTTCGACGCACATAATTTCTGATATAGAGAAATGTGCAACTCATGTTACATATATCCATGACGGCGAGATTGCGGAATCGACGTCGGTTGATAATATGCTTGATAAGTATTCCTATATTAAGGAGGACGGCAAGCCGACGCTTGAGGATATTATTGTCAGTCTGGAAAGGACGGATTACGATGACAAAATATTTGATTAAAAAAGAATTTTTGCTCACGGCTCATCCGATGACATATGTGTTTGCTTTTTTCGGCATAATGCTGATGATTCCGAGTTATATTTATTATGTGGCATTTTTCTATGTTACACTCGGCATTTTTTTCGCATTTATGAACGGGCGCGAAAACAAGGACACATATTTCGATGCAATTTTGCTCGTTTCAAAAAAGGATACCGTGAAAGCTAAAGTTGCTTTTGTGTGGATAGTCGAGAGTGCGTCGGTCGTTTTTGCAATTCCGTTTGCGATTCTCAGCCAAAAGCTCAATCCGAACGGCTCAAACCTTGCGGGAATTGAAGCCAATGTTGCCTTCTTCGGTTTTTCTCTGATTATGCTTGCGCTGTTTAATTCGGTTTTTCTAAATGAATATTTCAAGACGGCATACAAGGTCGGCAAGGCGTTTATTTTCGGCTCAATTGCCGTTGCCGTGTTTGTCGGACTGGCGGAAACCGCGGATCATCTGCCTGTAATCGGCGATTATCTTGAGGGCGCACAAGGACAGCTTGTTCAACTGCCGCTGTTATTTGTCGGAATTGCTGTGTTTACGGTGTCTTTTTTTATCACAAACAGACAATGTGCAAAAAAATACGAAAAAGTTGATTTATAGTAAAAAAACTCTTGATTTTTAGGCTGTGTTGTGTTATTATGTGAAAAATTAAACATTTGAATCGAAAGATTCATCAATGGTAGAGGCGCATCGAGCTATCAGTAGCAGATACTATTCAAGGTCTTGGCAAGACTCACGGTATCGGTGAAAGGAGCCGTTGCCGAAGGCAGCCGAGGCTGAAGGCTGTGCTGGTATGTCGGAATAAGATCCGCCGTACTGTCGCTTATTTTGCGGAGAGCTATCTTTAAACTTTGATGTACAACTAAAACATCGGAGTAGTTTTAACTATAAAGGTAGCCGAAGCATTCGGTTACCTTTTATTTTTTGCGAAAAATATGCGTGCCATGAGAGATAATAACATAAGGAGTGTTTGAAATGACAGAAAACAGTATTTTCAGAGGAGCGGCAACAGCGCTCATCACACCGCTCACAGCGGACGGAATTGATTACGAAAGCTTCGGCAGACTAATCGACTGGCAGATCGAGTCGGGCATTGACGGCCTTGTAATCTGCGGTACCTCCGGCGAGGGCTCAACTCTCAGCGACAAGGAGCACAGAGAGGCTCTCGATTTCGCAATTCAGAGAGCCGACGGCAGAGTTCCGATGATTGCGGGTACAGGCTCAAATGATATCGCTTACGGTATCGAGCTGACGAAGTTTGCTTGCGAGATCGGCTACGACGCAGTTCTTGTTGTTACCCCCTATTACAATAAGGCAACACAGAACGGACTCATCAAATCATACTTGGCAACAGCCGATGCAAGCTCAAAGCCCTGTATTCTTTACAACGTTCCGTCAAGAACAGGTGTAAATATCGAGCCTGCAACCTATGACATACTTGCAGATCATCCGATGATTCAGGGCATCAAGGAAGCCAACGGAAATATTGCAAAGATTGTTGAGACCATGTCAATCGTCGGAGACAGACTTGACCTCTATTCGGGTAACGATGATGAGATCGTTCCGCTTCTTTCGGTAGGCGGTTCGGGTGTTATCTCCGTTCTTTCCAATGTTTTCCCGAAGGAAACATCACTCATGTGCAAGAAGTTCTTTGAAGGCGACACAAAGGGCGCTCTTGAGCTTCAATTCAAGTATTTTAAGCTCATAAAGGCTCTTTTCTCGGAGGTCAACCCGATTCCAGTTAAGGCTGCAATGGCTGCAATGGGCTTCTGTGAGGATTATCTCAGACTTCCGCTTACTCCGATGGAGGACGCACACAAGGAAGTTCTTCTTCAGTGCATGAGAGAGCAGGGACTTAATGTATGATTAAGGTATTGATTAACGGCGCTTGCGGCAGAATGGGCTGTGAGGTCGAAAAGCTTGTTGATGCGGCAGAGGACATGAAGGCTGCTGCCAAGGTTGACAAGATGGCCGACAAGAGCGGCTGCTACAGCGATATCAATGATTTTGACGGTGAGGCTGATGTTATAATCGACTTTTCCAACCACCTTGGAACAGCGGAGCTGCTTGAATATGCGGTTAGGAAAAATATCCCGACGGTCATCGCAACCACGGGACACACCGATGAAGAGCTCGAAATGATTTCCGAGGCGGCAAAGAAAATTCCGGTTTTCCATTCGGCAAATATGTCACTCGGCGTTGCACTTCTCGTTGAGCTTGCGAAGCGTGCTGCGGAGGTTATGCCCGATGCCGATATTGAGATTGTCGAAACGCATCACAACAGAAAGCTTGATGCTCCGAGCGGAACGGCTCTCATGATTGCAAAGGAGCTGAAAAAGGTTCGCCAAAAGGCAAAATTTGTTCTCGGCAGGTCGGGAAACGGTAAGCGTGAACCCGATGAAATCGGTATAAGTGCCGTAAGACGCGGAAATATAGTCGGAATTCATGAAGTCTATGTTTCAACCGACAGCCAAACGATAACCCTCAAGCATGAGGCTCATTCAAGAGCGCTCTTTGCCGAGGGCGGGATTTCGGCCGCAAGATTTCTTCTCGGCAAGCCGGCAGGACTTTACGATATGAACAGCATTGTTACAGAATAATTATTCCGTGAGAAAGGATAATATATATGATCAGAATTGGTATTGCCGGTTACGGCAACCTCGGCAGAGGAGTTGAAGCGGCGGTTAAGAATTCCGACGATATGGAGCTGGTTGCCGTTTTTACTCGCCGAGACCCCGAAAACGTTAAGATAAGGACAGAAGGAGCAGGCGTTTTCGGCTTTGATAAGATAGCGGACTTTAAGGATAAGATCGACGTTATCGTGAACTGCGGCGGCAGTGCAACCGACCTTCCGAAAACAACTCCGATGATTGCCGAGAATTTCAGCGTCATTGACAGCTTTGACACACACGCAAAAATTCCGGAGCATTTTGCCAATGTTGACGCAAAGGCGAAGACGGGCAACAATATTGCGATTATTTCCGTCGGCTGGGATCCGGGCCTTTTCTCCCTCAACCGACTTTACATGAATGCTGTTCTTCCGAACGGTAAGGATTACACCTTCTGGGGCAGAGGAGTCAGCCAGGGACATTCCGACGCTATCCGCAGGATTGACGGCGTTGTTGACGCAAGACAGTATACCGTACCTGTCGAGAGTGCAGTCGAAAGAGTCAGAAACGGCGAAAATCCCGAGCTTACAACAAGAGAAAAGCACACAAGAGAGTGCTACGTTGTTGTTGAGGAGGGCGCAGACAAGGCGAGAATCGAGAATGAGATCAAAACCATGCCTAACTACTTCTCGGATTATGATACAACGGTAAACTTTATTTCACTTGATGAGCTGAAAGCCAATCACAGCGGAATTCCGCACGGCGGCAGTGTTATCAGAAGTGGCCGCACGGGTTTTGACCTCGGCACAAAGCACACTGTTGAATACAGCCTCAAGCTTGAATCAAATCCGGAATTTACGGGCAGCGTTCTTGCCGCTTATGCAAGAGCTGCTTTTAAGCTCAAGGCAAACGGAGAATCGGGCTGCCGAACGGTGTTCGATATCGCACCTGCGCTTCTCGTTGATATGGACGGCGAAGAAATCAGAGCACATATGCTGTAATTTGCACAACAGAAAGGATTTTTAAAATGATTTGCGACAATCTCGGAATAAATGAAAAGGGACACCTTACTTTTGCGGGCAGAGACACGGTCAAGCTTGCCGAGAAGTACGGCACACCGGCATATATAATGGATGAAGAAAAAATCAGGGAGAAATGTCGAATTTACAAAACGGCTATGGCTGAGTATTTCGGCAAAGACTCTTTCCCTCTTTTTGCCAGCAAATCATTGTGCTTCAAGCAGATATACAGGATTATGAAAGAGGAGGGCATGGGCATTGACGTCGTTTCTCCAGGTGAGCTTTATACGGCGGCGGTTGCCGGTTTTCCTCTTGAAAATGCCTATTTTCACGGCAATAACAAGACGGGCAAAGATATAGCCTATGCAATGGATAATTCTATCGGATATTTCGTCTGCGACAACTGCGACGAGCTTCGCGCAATTGACCGCCACGCCAAAAAGAGGGGAATCAGGCAGAAGATTCTGCTTCGTCTCACTCCCGGTATTGACCCTCATACCCATGCGAAAATCTCAACAGGCAAGGTCGATTCCAAGTTTGGCACGGCGATTGAAACAGGTCAGGCGGACGAGCTTGTAAGGCTTGCGCTTTCTCTCGAGAATATCGAGCTGAGAGGATATCACTGCCATATCGGTTCGCAGATTTTTGAGTACAAGCCGTTCAGCGATGCGGCAAAGATAATGATTGACTTTATCGCAAAGGTCAAGAACGAGCAGGGCTATGAGGCTCAGACACTCAACATCGGCGGCGGTATGGGTGTTCGCTATGTTGAGAGCGACCCGGAGATCGACTATGCGGCTAATATTAAGAGCCTTTCGGAAATATTTAAAGCGGAGTGTGCCGAAAAGAAAGTGAATATGCCGCAGATCCTTATGGAACCGGGCAGAAGCATTGTCGCCGATGCAGGCATGACTCTTTACACCGTCGGTGCAAAAAAAGAAATTCCGGGCTTTAAGAACTATGTTTCGATTGACGGCGGTATGCCGGATAATCCGAGATATGCGCTTTATCAGTCGGAATACACTGTTTGTGTTGCAAATAGAATGAACGAAAAAGCGGACTATGAATGCACTGTTGCGGGACGCTGCTGCGAGAGCGGCGACCTCATTCAGGAGGGAGTTAAAATCCCCGAGCCGCAGAGAGACGATATCCTTGCGGTTTTGACAACGGGTGCATACAACTATGCTATGTCGTCCAACTACAATGCCATCACAAAGCCGCCTGTTATAATGCTGACGAAGGACAGCGAATATGTCGCTGTTAAGCGTGAGAGCTTTGAGGATATGACAGCCTGTCAAATATAATTTTCTGTCATTTAAAGACGTGTCGGAATAAAATGACAGTGAACGTAGAATTTGTTTCATTATAACGAATTTTTTTAAAAAACCTATTGACAACCGAAAAATTCGGTAGTATAATGCGTCTAAACCGATGAGAAAGAGTGAGTAGATCTTAACACTGTTCTTTCAGAGAGTCGTAGGCGGTGGGATTGCGGCAGAAGAAGATTTGATCGAATGGACTTTCGAGGGCGAGCGGAAACGAAGTGAAGCTTCGGAGTATGTGAGACGGAGGTGACTCTCCGTGAACAAATGTCAGCGTATGATTAGTACGTCAGAGTGGATGCGAAAGCGTCAAGCAGGGTGGCACCACAGGATATGATTTTTATTCCTGTCCCGGCAAGAAATTGCAGGGACGGGATTTTTTTATTTTCACGGGAGGTTTCATTATGATTTTATTGACTAAGCTTTGGCGCAGGAGCGCCGATTGATTTTCTGCTCCGAATATATTTTAAAAACACTTCATTTATTTTTTAATTTCAGAAAGGTTGATATTATCATGAAAAAGTTTATTTCTCTTGCACTTTGTGCCGTACTCATTCTCGCAACTCTTACCGCTTGCGGTACAACATCAAAAAACAAAAACTCATACACTATCGGACTTTGCAACTATGCAAACGATGCTTCTCTTAACCAGATTGCCGAAAGCATTCAGGCTCAGCTTGCCGCTATCGGCAAGGAAAGGGGAGTAACCTTTGATGTGAAATATCAGAACAGCAATGCCGACAGCAATGTTCTCAACCAAATCGTTTCAAATTTTATTGCCGACGATGTTGATCTTATGGTCGGTATAGCCACTCCGGTTGCAATGGCAATGCAGAGCGCAACCGAGGGGAAAAAGCTTCCGGTAGTATTCTCTGCGGTAAGCGATCCTCTCTCGAAAAAGCTCGTTGATTCACTTGAAGCTCCGGGTGCAAACATCACCGGAACTTCGGATTATCTTGACACAAGTTCGGTTATGAACATAATGTTTGAGACAAAGCCGAACATCAAAAAAGTAGGACTTCTCTACGATGTCGGACAGGATTCGTCCGAAGCTGCGATCAAATCCGCCAAGGAGTACCTCGATAAAAAGGGTATCGCTTATGTTGAAAAAACAGGTAAAACCGTCGATGAGATTTCTCTTGCCGCTCAGGCTCTTGCTGCGGATAAAGTCGACGCTGTTTTCACTCCGACTGATAACTCCGTAATGGTTGCCGAACTTTCGATATATGAGATTTTTGCCAAGGCAGGTATTCCGCATTTCACAGGTGCCGATTCGTTTGCTCTCAACGGTGCTTTCATGGGCTACGGCGTTGATTATGTCAACCTCGGCAAAGAGACTGCAAATATGGTTGCCGAAATTCTTCTCGACGGCAAAGACCCTGCGAAGCTTGCGGTAAAGACTTTTGACAACGGTACGGCTACAATCAACACGGATATCTGCTCGCAGCTCGGTATGAATTATGACGAGATTGCAAAGACGATTGCACCGCACTGCACAAAGGTTGAAAAGATAAAGACCGCCGAAAGCTTCGACGGACAGAAATAATTATTTGAAAGGAACTTAACTTATGTCGCTGGGTTCTGTTTTAGCACTTATTCAAACCGCATCCGAGCTTGGACTTATAAGCGCACTTACCGTAATTGCACTTTATCTGAGCTATTCGATGCTTAATGTATGCGACTTATCGACCGACGGCTGCTTCACTCTTGGGGCAACCGTCGGTGCGGTCGTTACACTCTCCGGTCATCCGTTTCTTGCACTCCCCGCCGCTATGGCGGCAGGTATTGTGTCGGGCTTCATCACTGCTTTTCTTCAGACGAAAATGGGCGTTAACAGCCTGCTGGCAGGAATTATTGTCAATACGGCGCTTTATTCAATCAATATTGCCGTTATGGGCAATTCATCAATCCTTAATCTCAACAAAACCGACACCGTTTTCACCAAAGCGCTCGACTTGCTCAGAAACACTCCTCTTATGGAGCAGTATAAGCTGATTGTCGCACTGCTTGCGGTTATTATCATCGGCGTTCTTCTTGCGCTTTTCCTCAGAACGAAGCTCGGACTTGCAATTCGTGCAACGGGCAACAACCCGGATATGGTCCGCTCATCTTCAATCAATCCCGTTTTCACAACAATTGTGGGACTTTGCATTGCAAACTCGTTCACTGCTCTCTCGGGATGTCTGCTTGCTCAGTCGCAGAAGTCCGTTAATATTGATATCGGAACGGGTATGGTTACGATTGCACTTGCATCATTGCTTATCGGTAACGTTTTTCTCGGCAGAAAGAAAATTCCGCTTCAGATTGTCGGAATGGTTCTCGGTGCATTCGTTTTCAGACTTGTTTATACTATTGCTTTGCGCTTCGATATGCCGGCATTCATGCTTAAATTCGTTTCATCGGTCATCGTTGTGCTTGCGATTTCGATTCCTTACCTCAAAACAAGGTTCCCGTTCTTAAAGCGTAAACTTGATCAGCGCTTCGGAAGGAGGGCTGCGTAATGCTTAATATCTCCAACATTTCCATCACCTTTAACTCGGGAACGACGGACGCAAAAAAAGCTTTAAGTGATCTTTCGATTAAGGTTAATGACGGCGATTTTATTACAGTAATCGGAGCGAACGGCGCAGGCAAATCAACGCTTTTCAATGCGATTGCAGGAACTTTTATTGTTGACAGCGGTAAGATTGAATTGAACGGCAAGGATATAACGCTCATGCCCGAGCATAAGCGTGCAAGAAAAATCGGCAGACTCTTTCAGGACCCGATGAAGGGCAGCGCACCCGGAATGACGGTTGAAGAAAATCTTGCTCTTGCAGCAGGTAGAGGCGGTTGGCTCAGCCACGTTTCAAAGGCGGATAAAAAGGCTTTCCGTGAGCGTGTCGCACTGCTTGATATGGGACTTGAAAACAGGATGAGCCAGCCCGTCGGGCTTCTCTCGGGCGGTCAGCGACAGGCTCTTACGCTTATGATGGCGACATTCAACCCGCCGGAGCTGCTTCTCCTTGATGAGCACACGGCAGCTCTTGATCCGGGAACTGCGGAAAAGGTTCTTTCGTTGACGGAAAAAATCGTTGCCGAAAACAAGCTCACCTGTATGATGATCACTCACAATATGCAGTCGGCTCTCGAGCTTGGAAACAGAACAATAATGATGAACAACGGTCAAATCATTATGGACACCTTCGGCGAGGAAAGAAAAGCGCTCACCGTTGCAGATCTGCTTCAGAAATTCAAGGAAGCGGCAGGACGTGACCTCGACAATGACAGAATGTTATTGATATGAAGAGGATGTTACCGTGAAAAATATTGTTGTAAGAAAATACAGTGCGGACGATATCCCCGCTATGAAAGATATATGGAACGAGGTTGTTGACGAGGGTGTTGCATTTCCTCAGGAGGATGAGCTCACGGACGGGAGCGCAAGAGAATTCTTTGCTCAGCAGACCTATTGCGGAGTGGCGGCCGATGAGGACGGCAAGGTTTACGGAATGTATATTCTTCATCCGAACAACGTCGGCAGATGCGGCCACATTGCAAATGCAAGCTATGCCGTTTCGTCCGAAAACAGGGGATTGCACATTGGCGAAAAGCTGGTTCGGGATTGCATAGCTCAGGCGAAAGCGCACGGCTTCGGAATCCTGCAATTCAATGCGGTCGTCGCGACGAACATCCACGCAAGACATCTTTATGAGCGGATAGGGTTCAAACAGCTCGGAACAATTCCCGACGGCTTCAGAATGGACGATGGACATTATGAGGACATATGCCCGTATTATATCGATACAATATAAAAATCAGGCTGTAAATCGTAAAGCAAATCGCTTTTGGATTTACAGCCTTTTTTATCGAAGCTTATTTGTTTTTCTTAAATTCTCTGCCGATTTCGTTCAGCTTTTTCATGGCGTCAACGTATGCTTCCCGTGTAACTCCTTTCGGCATGTGTGCCCATTGCTTTGCAAAATTTATTTATTTGAAAACGGTTGTAAAATATGCTACAATAAATAAGGTGATTTTATGGATAATATCAAGGCTGTCTTTATTGATATTGACAATACTCTTTTGGATTTCAACAAATGTGCCCTTTGGTCAATGCAAAAGGCATTTAATGATTATGGTTTGAGCTTTGAAAACTCTATGTTCGACACCTTCAATATGATAAACAATCGACTTTGGCTCAGAATTGAAAAGGGCGAACTGACAAAAGAGGAGCTTTATGCCTGCCGTTGGAATATGATTTTCGCATTGATCGGGATTGATGTTGACGGCGTTGAATTCGAAAATGTGTTCTACTCTTATCTGACAGAGAGCGCCGAGCCTGTTGACGGTGCGCTTGATCTGCTTAAATATCTTCACGGCAAATATCTTGTTTGTGCGGCAAGCAACGCTTCGTATGCACAGCAGATAAAGCGGCTCAACAATGCAGGAATGACCGAATATCTTGACAGAATTTTTATCTCGGAGCAGATAGGCTTTTCAAAGCCCCAAAAGGAATTCTTTGAGCGATGCTTTGAAAAAATCAGTCCTATCGTTCCGTCGGAAACGGTGATGATAGGCGATTCTTTGACCGCAGATATTGAGGGCGGTGCAAGCTTCGGAATGAAAACCTGCCGGTATAACCATAATCTGACAAATGAAAGCTCCGATTTGCCGGATTTTACCGTGTGCTCACTTTCAGAAATAAAAAAATATCTTTAATCAGTGGTTACATTACAAAAATGCGTCCGATTTTTCTTGACCTCGGGCGCATTTAATTATATAATATGTTTAATTATGTATAGTTAATAATTTATAGTAAAGGGTGCTTCTTATGATACTTATTGCTCCGTCGATTCTCTCCTGCGATTTTTCAAAAATGGGGGAGGAAACCGCTCGCATGGATGCCTGCGGCGCAGACTGGATCCACATTGATGTTATGGACGGCCATTTTGTGCCGAACATTACCTTCGGTGCGCCTGTTGTTAAGTGCATAAGAAAGTGCAGCGACAAGGTTTTCGACTGCCACCTTATGATAAGCGATCCGCTTAAATATGTTGACGATTTCATCAAGGCGGGTGCAGATATAATTGACTTTCACGTTGAATCCGATTCTCCGATCGACGAGACTATAGACAAAATTATTTCGGGAGGCTGTAAGGCGGGCCTTGCTGTTAAGCCGAACACACCGGTTGAGTCCGTTTTTCCCTTCCTTGACAGGCTGAGCATGGTTCTTATCATGACTGTTGAGCCCGGCTTCGGAGGTCAGAAATTCATGGGAGACATGATGAAAAAAATCGTTACTCTGCGCAAGGAATGTGCAGAGCGTGGAATTGATATTGATATTCAGGTTGACGGCGGAATTTCCGAATCGACTGCACCGAAAGCCGTTGAGGCAGGGGCAAACGTCCTTGTTGCCGGCAGTGCGATTTTCGGATCGTTCGATCCGGCGAAAACAATTGAAGCATTGAGAGGTTAAAGCTCCCGCCAATGCTCATGCGTATGAGCGGCGGTAAGACTGCTTTTGCCGACAAATTTTCCGTATTCATTTAGTATGCGATGAAAATTGTTTGCCGTTTCCGTCGGAAGCTCCAGTCGGTATTTGCTTCCTTTTGTAAATATCCGTCGTGAATTGTCGGGCAGAAATCGCAGGAAATCAAGCATGTTATCAAGATTTTCAAATTCATAGATCCGTGTAGGATTTGCTTTTGAAATCACGGTTTCGCTCTTTTTATTCGGTCCGCTTGCAACGGTGAACATCAAAAGACAGCCTCCGTCGGTATCCGGTGCCGCTTCAATCATCAGGTTGCCGGAGGGATCGACGTCACGTCCAGTATCACGGCGAACGGTGTCAAGAATTGTCCAAATCACGCGTCTTGTTTCAATATTGGAGTAATCCATATCTTCATATGTAATATCGAGGTCTTTCATCTCGTCACAGGTCAATCCGACTATAAATTTATTGTTGCTTATCGGTTGAATATCCATTTCCGCATCTCCTCATAAACTTGTTAATTAAAGTATATGACCGTTAAAATCGGTATTCAACCATCAAATTATGGTAAATCCAATTTAAGAGCTGACATTATATTATATGCCGCTCTCGGGAGTAAAAGCATGGAAAAATACCAAAAATATAATAAACGTCGCCGCAGCATTACGGAGTTCCGCTCCTCTTACAGCGACAATAAGAAATATTTTATCAGCACGGACAGGAAAAGCTCTTGGATGCCCGTGGTGAAGTATATTGTTATTGCCGTTTTCTTTGTCATATTTGTCGTTGCGGGATTTCTGATAACGGACGCTTTGCTCGAAATTTCCGAAGCACCGTATGTAGAAGAAAAGACAACTGTTTCCGAAGATAAAACGGAAATCGACAAGAAATATTTTGAAAATATTGTCACAAAAACGCCCGATGAGATTACAACGGGCAGCAAGGAAACCACGAATTGATGTACATTCCGTATAACTCAAGATTAGAATATCACAAAAGCATTTTCGGGGCAGTGAAAACCGATCAAACGGTTACATTTCGTATAATTCTGCCCCGTGATTTTTGCTGCCATGCCGCAAAGCTGGTCATAAAAAAAGCCGAAGCTGATGAATACGGTTATATCAATATGCAATGGGACTGTATGGAGGGCGTCAGTGAGGAATGGTGGAAGGTCGATTTTACTGCCGAAAAAGCTGCACTTTACAAGTATCATTTTGAATATGACACCTCATGGGGCACAAGCAGGATTTACCACGCAGGAAACGGACTTGCCGCAATTAAAGGCGACGGTGAGGACTGGCAGCTCACGGTTTACGATAAGGACTTTCACACTCCCGAATGGCTCAGGGGAGGAATAATCTATCAAATTTTTCCCGACCGTTTTGCTTCCTCGGGCACGAAAAAGCAGAATGTTCCGTCCGACAGGGTTTTGCGAACCGACAGAGACGGCGACCCTTACTGGATCCCGACCGCAGAAGGAAAGGTGCTCAATAACGATTATTTCGGCGGCGATCTGAACGGAATCGAGCAGAAGCTCGGTTATCTTAAATCACTCGGGGTTACCTGCATTTATCTCAATCCGATATTTGAAGCGCAAAGCAACCACCGTTACGACACGGCGAACTATGAAAAAATCGACTCCATGCTCGGCACGGAAAAGGATTTTAAATCGCTTTGCGAATCGGCGAAAAAGCTCGGCATAAGAATCATGCTCGACGGCGTTTTCAGCCATACGGGTGATGACAGCAGGTACTTTAATCGTTATTCCCGCTATGACAGCTTGGGAGCTTATCAGTCCAAGGAATCACCGTATTACGGATGGTACAAGTTTAACAAATGGCCGGACGATTACGAAAGCTGGTGGGGAATTGAGATTCTGCCTGAGGTTAACGAGGATAACTCCGATTTTATCGAATATATAACAGGCAAAAACGGAATTGCGCGAAAATGGCTGAAGCTCGGCGCATCCGGCTGGCGGCTTGACGTTGCCGACGAGCTTCCCGATGAATTCCTTGACGAGTTTCGCAAGGCGGTCAAGGAAGAAAAAGCCGACGGGCTTGTTCTCGGCGAGGTTTGGGAGGACGCTTCAAACAAATCGAGCTACGGTAAGCTTCGCCGATATCTTCTCGGCAAGCAGCTTGACAGTGTGATGAACTATCCGTTCGCAGGGGCAGTTATTGATTTCATCCGTGACGCAAACGCAGAGCTTTTCGCTTCAAGAGTAATGAGCATAGTTGAGAACTATCCAAAGGAAGTGCTCGACGTGCTGATGAATCATCTTTCTACCCATGACACAATGAGGGCAATTACCGCACTCGCAGGCGAGAGCTGTGCCTACCGTGACAGAAAATGGCAAAGCACTCATTCTCTTGACGAAAGGGAATATCACTACGGCAGGAAGCTTCTTATGGCGGCTTCGGCGATGCAGTTCGCTTTACCGGGCGTTCCGACGATTTATTACGGTGACGAGGCGGGTATGCAGGGCTATAAGGACCCGTTCAACCGCCGCTGCTACCCTTGGGGCAAGGAAAACGGCGAGCTTGTCGAATGGTATAAAAAGCTCGGCAAGATAAGAAATGAAAACCGAGTTTTTAAGGACGGCAGGTTTGAAATTCTTTCCGCGGTCGCGGGGTGTGTTGCTTTCTCGAGAAAGAATGACGATGAGGCAATACTTGTTATTTCAAACAGCAATCCGCACCCGATAACCTATTATGTAAAGTCGGAATGGTGCGATGCACACGACCTGCTCGGCAACGGCAAAGTTGCCGCAAACATGGTGGATATTGAAGAAAAATCAACAGTAATTTTGAAAAGAAAGTGATATAAATGGCATTCGGAGGTCACAAATTCAAAACAAGCAAGCAGGATAAAAAGGGCGACCTTTTGAGATTCTTTTTGGCTTTTCTTGCTTTCGCCGTTGTGTTCGGCTCTGTTTCGGCGGTAGTTATTCTCAAACACAATGAGATTTCGCTGAAAAGTATTTTCACAAAAGAGACGACAACCAAAGCCGAAGAAACGACGGCCGACAGTCAGCCTGTTTCGCCGACGGAGCTGAGCGGAAAAACGAATTTTCTTGTTTTTTGCTCGGCAAGCGACTTTTCGGAAATGTATTTTATTCACATTATCGAAGCTGATATGGACAATTGTATTATTAAGGATCGTCCGCTGAATCCCGACGGTAAGACCGCCGACGGCAAAAGCTATGTACAGACCCTCAAGGAGGGCGGCGCAGGCAAGCTTGTTTCGGCAGTGGAGCAGAAAGAGGGAGTAAAGATCAACAAGTATGTCGGTTCGGATGCCGAGACCTTTGCCCTTGCAATTAACTATATGGACGGCTTGGAATACACGGTTGATAAAAGAATTGAGTACAGAAACAATAATTACACACTGATTCTCACAAAGGGAAGTCAGACAATCAAGGGTGAAACGCTTATTAAGTATTTCAGATATTGCAAAACGCTCGGCACGGACGGAATGAGAACGCAGGGTAAGCTGATATGTGCCATGCTTGACAGTTATATAACCGACGAGAATGTTGAAAACGGCTCAAAAATATATCAAAAGCTTCTTGCAAACCTCGATTCAAACAGCGATATTTCATTCTTTGAGGCAGCGGAAGCAATGACGACCGTCAAGGCTTTCTGCAACTCGCCGAACAGGCAGCAATCAACGATTATTATAAACGATTCAAGTATATCATAAGGAGGCAAAATTATGTCAACAAAACCGTTAAGAGGCTCTAAGCCTCAACCCGACCATATTTTTATCAGCATTGCAGATGATGCAAAAACCACGATGAACGTCACTTGGAGAACGAGCATTGAGGTTAAAAGCGGTTATGTTCTTTACCGTGAGGAAGGCTCGGAAGAGGTTAAGCGCACAGATGCCGATACCGATGTTTTCAAGAGTGATATAGACATAAGCAATATGTTCTGGGTAAAGCTGACGGGACTCAAACCCGATACAAAATACTTCTACACCTGCGGCGACGATGAGCACAGAAGCGGCGAGTTCAGCTTTACAACAGAGCCTGAAAATCTCACAAAATTTAAGTTTATCTGCGTTTCGGACCAGCAAAAGGGTGACCTTATAGATCCCGATTATTCATATTTTACGGGAATTCTCAAAAAGGTTCTTGAGGAAAATCCCGATGCAAGATTTATTCTTACGGGCGGCGACAACACAAACTGCGGTCAGCATGAAATTCAGTGGAACGGCGCGTTTGACGGCATGAAGGGTGTTGTTGAGAGTATTCCGCTTCAGATGGCTCTCGGCAACCATGATAACCGCGGCTTCAGAGACCCCGTGCATGAGCAGGGCAGATATTATGCCGAGCCTGCCGAGTTCTTTAACAATCAGTTCAGAGGCTCGTATGCCTATGACGGTCCGAAGGACTGGAAAACCGAAAACTATACATTCAATTACGGTAACGTCCATTTCCAAATGATCGGCATTAACGGTCCCGAGGACGTTAACGAGTGGATGATAGATGATATGAAGAAGAACAGCAGACAGTGGAATATCGGTACATATCATTTCCCGATTTGCTATTCAGGTTCAAACTGTGCCAATTACGACGCATATCCCATGATGACAGAGGGCTTCGAGATGCTTGATCTCGTATTCTCGGGCCATGAGCATAACTTCTCGAGAAGCTTCCCGAGAAGGAACGAGGAACTTTTTGAACGTCCGTCACAGGGCACGGTTCACTATATGCTCGGCAATTCCAATCAGAATCCTCCGGGAACAAGAGCAATTTCAAAGGTTTGGCATTCTGCTTTTTACTGCGAGGAGGAGCCTGTTTCCGTTGTTGCAATCGTTGAGGTTGACGGAGATAAAATGACCCTCACTTCAAAGATTGTTGAGGACGGCAGAATTGTTGACAAGTGCACAATTGACAAGGGCAAGGATGAGATAGTTCCCTATGCAATTGCACCGAAATTTAATCAGACCAGAATGACCTTCAAGGGTGCCCTTATGGGACTTTGTCAGTCGGGCGTTAAATGCGAAAATGTTGACGGAGTATGGTATGCCTGCTTCGGTACACTTGTTGGATATATCGGAGGATATGTTCTCAAGGAAAAGGGCAAAATTACTCTTGAGGTTTACGGCAAGAGGGTTGAGTTCTTTGAAAACAGCGACAGGGTAATTGTCAACGGTGAGGAAAAGGCGATTTGCTCCAAGGTGCTCAGAATTCATGACCAGCTTTATATGCCTGCTTCTGCGTGTGAGCTTTTCGATATGAGATGGGCTTATGCCGAGAGAAATAATTTCATTTCCTTTGAGCATGAGAGCGAGTCACATCCGATAACCGCGCAGCCGTAATTGACAAAATAAAATAATTGTTGTATAATATATTAACTGCTTGAAATCGGAGTTGATGGCAATGGCAAAGAAAAAGACAGAAAAAGCAACCGGTATTGACCTTAATGATGCTCAGAAGCGCATGGATCAATATGTTAAGGCCTGCGATAAAGAAAAAAAGGGCAAGGCTACCGCACTTTCAATGATAGGTATCACCGTACTTTGTCTTTTGATCCTTCTCATTGTCAGCCTCAAAATGAACGGAATCGGATTTGTCAACACCGTTAATGTAAACACCGGTGCGACCACGGTTGCCGGTGCCGATGAGGTTCAGGGAACGAAGCTTGCGGATATTGTAACTCAATAAAAAATCAATAAAAAAACAGAAACGCTTTCTCTTTTTCAGAGAGAGCGTTTTTAATTACAGAAATATTCTTTCGATAGTTATTTGAAGGCTTTTGCAAATTTTTTGAAGGTTGCCGTCGTGGGGAAGGGAAACGACGTTTTTGTAGTGAGCCACGGCGGAGCGTTCAACGCTGACCGGCTTGGCAACCTCCATTTGAGTGAGTTTAAGCTCCTTTCGTGCGGCTCGGAAATTTTCGGCAAAGCTCATTTTTAAACAACTCATTATAAATAAAAATGAGCAATAATTTCACATTATATATCTGTTTTTGTTTATATTACGAGATTTTCAACCTCTTTGAAGCTTTCAACAATATAATCCGCTTTGTATTCGTCGAATTCCTCACGGCTGCCGTAGCCGAAAAGTACTGCGGCGCAGGCTACTCCCGCCTTGTGCGCACCGACAATATCATATTTTCTGTCGCCGACCATGAGAACCCTGCTCCTATCCGTAACTCCGGTTCGCCTGATTGCTTCTTCGATGATTGTCGCCTTGTCGGAGTCCGTATAATTCTTATCAGCGCCGACTATGCAGTCAAAATATTTGTCAATGCCGCTGACCTTGATTATATTTGTTAAGGCTTCCTGCGGCTTTGAGCTTGCAACAGCGGTTTTAATTCCGGCTTCATTGAGCTTTCGGAGAAGTTCGGTAATGCCGTCGTAAAGCTTGTATTTATAAAGCCCGACCTCGGCATATTTTTCGCGATAGCTCTGCATAAGCGATTGAATCTCGTTGTCGCAAAGCTGAGGATAGAGTGTGCGATAGCTGACTATCATCGGCGGACCGATAAACCTGCGTATTTCCGAATCGCTCGGCTGTTTAAGCCCGTGAACTTCGATAGCATGACGGACGCAAAGAAAAACGCCCTCGCCGGTATCTGCAACCGTGCCGTCAAAATCAAAAAGAACTGCGTCAAAATTCGACATAATAAGACCTCCGTTCATACCCGATAATTCTATCATAAATAATAATGATTTACAATACGATTTTTTTATGATATAATGTTCCCAGTTTTTATTTGGAGTGATATTAAATGGAAAATACAGAAAGAAAAGACCGTGTGCTGAGCATGATTCAGCCGACGTCTGTTCCGACCCTCGGCAACTACCTTGGCGCACTTAAAAATTGGAAGCAGATGAGTGCAGACAACGATTGCATATTTGCCGTTGCGGATCTTCATGCAATTACGGTTCGTCAGGAACCTGCAAATCTCAGAAAGCAGTCGCTTGAAATGTACGCTTTGATGATAGCTCTCGGTCTTGATCCCGATAAGAATATAATTTTTGTTCAGTCACATGTGCCGCAGCACAGCCAGCTCGGCTGGATTCTCAACTGCTACACGCAATTCGGCGAAGCGGCGAGAATGACCCAGTTTAAGGATAAGTCGGCAAAGCATGCCGACAATGTCAATGTCGGACTTTTTGCGTATCCGACGCTTATGGCAGCCGATATCTTGCTCTATCAGGCGGATTACGTTCCCGTAGGCGCGGATCAGAAGCAGCATCTTGAAATCACCCGTGATATTGCGGAGCGTTTCAACGGCACATATTCTCCGACATTCACTATCCCCAAGCCGTATATCGGCAAGACGGGTGCAAAGGTTATGTCGCTTCAGGACCCGACCAAGAAGATGTCAAAGTCCGATACAAATCCCAAAGCGTCGGTCTATGTTCTTGACAAGCCCGATGATATTATGAAAAAATTCAAGTCGGCAGTTACCGATTCCGAGGCGAGCGTGCGCTATGCCGAGGGCAAGGACGGAATCAACAACCTTATGGGCATTTATTCTTGCTGCACAGGTAAGAGCTTTGATGAAATTGAAGCCGAATTTGACGGTAAGGGTTACGGCGATTTTAAAATTGCCGTTGCCGAAAGCGTTATAGCCGATGTGAAGCCCGTTCAGGACAAATTCGACGAAATAATGAAGGATAAGGCATATATTGAAAAGTGCGCTAAAGAGGGCGCAGAGAAAGCCTCCTACATTGCAAACAAGACGCTGACGAAGGTTATGAAGAAGGTTGGCTTCTGGCAGGTAAAATAAATAAGACGAACACAAAAAAGACCTCTTCCCAAATCGGAAAGAGGTCTTTTTGAATCAATCTTTGTAAATCATCAGAGAATATAAATTGTAACTCCTCGTCTGCCGAATGCGCTTGCCTGACCCTCGGAATCAAAGTAAAGGTCGCAGACTGTTGAGCTGCTGCCCGACCAGTAGATGAATCCGCCGGTGTCCTCAGCCGAAGCGTAGCCGTAAACATACGAACCGTCGTTTGAAACGATCCACATCTTTGTGCCGTAAGGAATCTGATTCGGGTTAACTGCGATATAACCGGGTCTTACAGATTTGCCCGTTGCGGTAACTCCGCCGCCGGAATATGCGGAAGCGGTACCCGTGATAACTCTCTTGTACGACGTCGGAACGCCGTTCTTACCAATCTGAAGGCTTGACGGTGCACTAAGCGTTGAAATAGTGCTTATGCCGTTTGCACTCGTTGTCGGACGTCTCTTTGTGCCGACCTCAAGAATACGCTCTGTTGCCGCCTTTGTAACAACGGAATTGATCTTTACGGACTCCTTGAGCTTGCCGTCAACATACTTATCCTTATAGGTTACGTTCTGACGGCCGTTAACACCCTTCTGAAGGGTCTTTGACTGGTCTGTATAGAGATTTGCATTATTCTTTTTTTGCGTTGTGAACGGGAGAACCTCGTCAACTGTTCTTTCTTTATAGGTTACTCGTGTAACCTTGATGGTCATGCCCTTTGTAAGAACTGTATTAAGGGAAGCGGAAATAATATCGTCATCGTCGATTGTAACAACAGCCTTGTTGAGAGCGTCGGCAACAGTGCCGGAAGCCATATTGAGCTTGTAGGTCTCGCCGTCGGCAATAACAGAAACGGGGAATGCACGGGAAATAACAACCTCCATGCCTTCGTAAACAACGTCTTCTTTATTGCAGCTGAGCTCGTCACCGTCGTTAAGTCCGATTCCGTTTTCACTGAGGGATCTTTCAACCGAACCTACGGCAGGATACTTGACTCCTTCCGCTGAACCGTCATAAACGGTGATTACACAAGCTCTGTAAACAGTTATAGTTGATTTTGAACCGCTTGAGAAATCGGAAAGGTCAACAACATCGCCCTTGTTTATCAGTATATTTGCCTGATTGAGAACATCCTCTGCGCTTTCACGCATTGTTGTTATATTGATCTCTGTATCGTCGGCTATGATTTTTACCGAATATGAATTGGCAGCGGCAGCATAGATGGTTGCTGCGGCAAAGCACACGATAACAGCTATCATAATAGCCTTTACCTTGGCTTTGGAGATCGCAATGCCGATCTTCTTCAGTGTGGTTTTTATCATTTCCATATTTAGGAAGCTCCTTTTATACGGCAAAAGCCGTTTTATTCGGGCGCAAACCCGTGATATTCAAATTAGTTTTTGAACCAACGTGGCTTATTATAGTAATCTATGCCCAATTTGTCAAATGAAAAAGCAAATCGATTTTGTTTATATTCTACAAATTATTTGTCATAATATCGAGACAATCAAAGCAAATACAGCCAAAAAATGCCGATAAATGGTATTTTGGCAATGCTGCGGGAGTGATTTTTTGTGCAAAACCTAAAAAGTTACAAAAGGTTACAGAAACGGCTCGGATTTGTTACTTTGAGGGTAATTTGTAGCCTGGTTACGCTTATCCTTTTATAATATATATAGCTTTTTCACCTCAAAACATGCTTAGAACAAGAAAAAACAGCTGTAATATCTTGTAACTTATTGACAAGACTGTAATTTGTTGTTATAATTAAGCCGTTGTTTAAATACTAACGTTAAAAAGATCTCGGAGGAAGGAACATGAAAAGAGTTATATCCGTATTTGTAGCCCTCACAATGATTGTGTCTGCGTTTGCGTTCGCAAGCACAAATGCAAGCGCCGTTGATTATAACCCGCAGTCGGCACTTGATTATGCCGAGGAAAACTGGGATAACGGAATTGAACTTTGTGCAGGATTTGTTTCCAACTGCTTGCAAGCCGGCGGAATCAATGTTATGGAGCGCTCTGTCGGAAATCTTTTCAATGCTCTCAAAGGAACATACGGAACGGCTCATGTTCTCAAAACCGACGGGCCGTACATTTATTTTGACGATAATGCCGGCAAGCTTTCGCCCGGCGATCCCGTATTCTACTATTGCAACAGTTGCAAATCGTTCCAGCATGCAATTCTCTGCGGCGACGGTGAAGACGGACTTATGACGGACTATGCACATAACAATCCGCATCACAATACAACAACATACATTTCATGGGGCTGTCCCGAGTGCGGAGACATTAACTGGACAATGTATGCAATTAGTCTCAGCAGCACAAGCAACCATGTTCATTCTTACACCAAAACGGTTACGAAAAAGGCAACATGCAGCTCGACAGGAATTGATACATACATCTGCGCCTGCGGTCACAGCTACAATGTTACTACGCCGAAAACCGAGCATACGGCAGTTTGGGTCTACTCAGAAAGACCGTCGGTTTACAACACCGGCCTTAAGCATATGGAGTGTTCTGTTTGTCACAAGACAATATCAACGCCTTCTCTTGTTGCTAAGTCAACGGCAGATGTAAACGGCGACGGAAAGGTAAATTCCGCCGATGCACTTCTTATTCTCAGGTATTCAATCGGTTTTAATGAATTGATAAGCTCGCAGACAGCGTTTTTGAATGCAGATGTAAACGGCGACGGAAAGGTAAATTCCGCCGACGCGCTTATTGTTCTGAGAATTTCAATAGGAGTATTGAGCATATAAAAATAAAAGTTAAAGCAGTCTCCCTTGTCACAGGGAGACTTTTGTCTTAATATAAACGGAGGAGAACGGTTTGAGTATTTGCTGCAAAAAAGAACGGATCGCTTGGATTGATATTGCAAAAGCAATTGCAATTTTTTTCATAGTGCTCGGTCACCAGTTGCCATCCGGCCCGCTTTGCGGCTATCTTTACTCGTTTCATGTTCCGCTTTTCTTTTTCCTTTCGGGTTTGACATTCAACACCGCCAAAGAACCGAAAAAATTTTTCTGTGAAAAAGTAAAAAGAATTTTGATTCCGTATTTTATTTTTTCATCAATAAGCATTGGATTTTATATAATTACGAATTATTTTTTCAAAAAAAGCGGACTGTCTCTTACTCAATGCCTGCTCGGAATGATCCTCGGTACACGGTCAACAGGACTTATGCTGTGGAACAATCCTCTCTGGTTTCTCCCTTGTTTGTTTGTTTTGCTCTCCGTAGCTTATATTATAAATAGGTTTGTTTTTCGCGGTAAAAATAAAATTAAATATACGGTGATTTTGCTTGCACTTTCCGTAAGCGCAGTGATTATTCTATACTGTTTTAGATTTTATCCTTCGGCGCCTTTCGGAATTATTCAGGCCGTCAATGCTTCGCCGTATTTCATAATCGGCAGGCTTGCAATGCAGTTGATTTATAAGGACGGCAAGGCAAAAGCTGCTATACCGATTTGGGCAAAGGTTATTGCTTCTTTAATTTTGATTTTAGGCGGAGCTTTTCTTTCTTCTCTCAATACAAGAACCGATTTTGCAATGAACGATTTCGGAAAGCTGTGGATTTATATTCCTACCGCTGTTGTCGGAATTTTCGGATGGTGTTTGCTTGCAGGTACACTCCGTTCCGCCGGATTGGCATATATCGGACGACACACTATGCCGATACTTCTAATGCATAAATTCCCGATTCAGCTTTATGGGTTTCTTCCGATTTCAACCGAGAATACGGTTGTTTCTATTCTTTTATCCTTTTGCACGGTTGCACTTTGCCTCGCTGCGGCATGGATTTATGATAGAATAATAAAGCATATTTACAAAAGATAAGGGCAGATGCTCATTCGGCATCGCCCTTTTTCATTTATTTTCTTGACGGCGGAATACATATTGTGATAGAATAAAACACATATCAACAAGTTCTAAGGGGGATATGTAATGCAAGATTTTAAAGAAAGCGGATTTATGTACGGACTTGCGGCAATGGTTATTGTTTTCGTCATTGTTCAGTCCTTGTTTTTTCTTATCCGTGCATGGAAGCATGGCAAGGAGGTTGGTCTTACGACCGCAGACATGAAAAAGGCGGTTACTTCAAGTGCGTTGTTTACGATCGCTCCGGCGGTTGCTATCTTCGCGACGGTTATTACACTGTCGAGCACACTCGGAATTGTTCTTCCTTGGATAAGACTTTCGGTTGTCGGCAATCTTCAGTATGAGGTTACGGCTGCTCAAGCGGCTCTTGAGTCCTTCAGAGACGGTACAAGTATTGCTGTTTTCGGTCAAAACATAGCCGATCCGAAAATATTTGCTGCCGTTTCATGGGTTATGACTATCGGCGTTATTCTTTCGCTTATACTTATTCCTGTTTTTCTTAAGAAAATTCAGAGCAAGGTCGGCAAGGTAACTAACAACGCAAGCGGTGAAAACAAATTCGGCGATATTATTTCCGCCGCAACATTTATCGGTCTTATTTCTGCATTCATCGGTAATGCACTCGCAGGCACAGCTCCGACAATTAAAGAGAACGGAAAGCTTAAGCCTGTTGGAGTGGGCGCAGGTGTTATGTCGGTTGCGGTTCTTATTACATCTGTTATCGTTGTTGTTGTTCTTCAGGCTCTCTGCAAGAAATTCAAGTGGGATAAATTTGAGCCGTTTGTAATGCCGCTCGGTATGTTCGCAGGTATGGGAATGGCAGTCCTTCTGCATTATGTTCTTCCCGCGGAAATATCAACGTTTGAATGGAGGCCGATCGTATGAGCAAGAAAAAACGCAGTTATATGGACTCCACCTACACGTGGGGAAATATTTTCATGGTTACGGCGATTTGTGTTTTGGTTGCCGTTCCCGTCGCAATATGTTTGAAATTTAACGCATGGCCGACATTTAAACAGGTATTTGACGGATTATTAAAGGTTATTCCTATTTTCTGGACGTCCGCAATTTTGGAAATTGTTGTTTACGCTCCGATGCTCGGCACGGGCGCAACATACCTTTCGTTCGTTACGGGTAACATCACAAACCTCAAGCTTCCGTGTGTTCTCAACTCCCGTGAGCTTGCAAAGACGAAGCCCGGCACAGAGGCGGACGAGGTTATCTCAACAATCGCAACGGCGACATCGTCTATTGTTACAACCATAATTCTTGCGGTCGGCGTTCTTGCGCTTACTCCTATTCTTCCTGCTCTTACCGGCGAGGATTCGGCACTGAAGCCTGCTTTTGACCAAGTTCTTCCGGCACTTTTCGGTGCGCTCGGTGCAGGATACCTTGCAAAGCACTGGAGAATTTCTTTTGTTCCCGTAATCGCTGCGGTTATTGTGCTTATGTTCGACGGAAGTCTCGGTACGGGTACACTTATTCCGATTTGTGTTGTTGTTTCAATTCTTGCAGCTTATCTTATGTATATCAGCGGATTCCTCACAGGCGGCGTAAAGCCCGAAAACCCGTTAAAAAGGAAGAAGTAAAATGAAGACGACAACAAAAAGAAATTATGAAAATACTCTTTTGATCTTTTTTATTTACGCACTGTTATTTATTGTTTTTCTGTTTAATTTTTTTGATACCGATGATTATTCAATGCAGACATCATATTCGGCTTTATCTATTGCAAACGGTCTCGACTTTTCTATTCATTACGGCAACGGAAGATTTATAGGAAATCTTGCACTTTATTATTTCAATTTTTATCCGATAACAAGAATGGTTTTTAAGCCGATGGTTTTAACTGTATTGATCGGTTGCATAATTTATGTTTTCGAGATTAAAAAACTTTGGCTGAAAATTGCAACGGCGCTTCTTATTATTATGCCGTCATCGGGCTTTTATGCCAAGTGCTATTCTTCAAACCCGTGTATCATGAATTACGTTGCGCCGCTTGCGAATGTTTTTGTTTGTTTTGCTTTGATGAAAATAATCGGCCGCAAGAAAAAGAAAATGAGGTTACTTTTGTATACCGTTCTTTTTATTGCATCAATATGTATGCAGTTTTACAGCGAGAATGCAACGGTAATTTTTCTGGCAACGGCAGTTTTCCTCATTGCCTATAAATATTTCACCGAAAAAAAATTTGAGGCAGATCATATTATATTTTTTATCGGAGGAATTATAGGCGCGGCTCTGATGTTTATTGTGCCTAAGCACATAAGCTACAGCGTTATAGGCGAAAACGTCATGTCGAGTTATCGGCAGATAATTTTTAATATTCCCTTTGCAATAGGAGTTGTGGCAAAGTTTGCGGAGTATTTCAGCACGGCGGCGATTTGGATCGTTATTTTTGGTGCTGTCTTAACGTATATTGTAATAAAAGAATCGCCGGACGATAAATTTAAGCTTTGGCACATCGTCTTTTCAAATATATATCCGGCGGTATGCGTTCTTTATAAGTTTACTCAAACAGAGGAAGCAAAGGTAATTTCAAGCGTTAAGCTCTTCCTTATGGTATTGATGTTTGCTTTTATTCTTAATGCTCTTATAATTATTTTCAGGTTTATTAAGGATATAAAGACAAAATCTTATTCTGTTTTTGCTATATTTGCCCTTGCGATGTCCGTAGGAATGTTCATGATTCTTACTCTCCACGGCTACAGAACTTTTTATCTTTCCCTGATAATATTTGTTTCGCTTACAATTTATCTTGCAAGCTACATTGTAAATGAATACGGCATTAGGCTTGAAGGAAAGGTCTTGCGTGTGTTCAATGTTACGGCTGTTTCGGCGCTGCTTTGCTTTGCGGTTTTGCTTCCGCTTCAAACGATACAGAATTATGACGTTTTTGCAATGAGGCAGGAATATGTCGATGAAAAAATTTCGCAGGGAGAAAAGCTTGTTTATGTTCCTAAGGTTCCGAACAAGAACCTTGTAAGAGATGAATTTCTGCATTTCTATAAAGATTACTTTACTGCCGAACATCAGGACGTTGACATCGTATTTATTGATATTGAGGATTGGGAGCGATTTGAAGAGTATCAGTCGATGATGGATAATCCGCTGACCTCTATAACATACGCAGTGAGTCATCTTCAATTCAGCAACTGAACTCTGAAAAAAGAAATAAAAAAACACTTGATATTTACATTATAATGTGGTATTATATATCTGTAAGTTTATTAAGGTATTGACAAAGGAGTGGGGCGACCCGCTCCTTTGTATTGTAAAGGAGGCGTTACAATGGCTTCAAAAGGAAAGGGCGGAATTACCGTCAATACCGTTTGGGATATCGCTCAGCCGATTGCCGAGAGTCTTGGACTTGAGCTTTGGGATGTGCGCTTTGAAAAAGAGGGTGCAGACTGGTTTCTCAGAGTTTTCATCGACAAGGACGGCGGTGTTTCAATCGACGATTGCGTTGACATGAGCCATGCTCTCGATAAGCCGCTTGACGATGCTGACCCGATCGAACAGAGCTACTGCCTTGAGGTTTGCTCCCCCGGACTGGAGAGAAATCTCAAAAGGGACAGCCATTTTGAAAAGTGTATAGGCAAGCCGATTCAGGTTAAGCTGATTCGTCCGCTTGAGGGCAGCAGAGAGTACAAGGGAACTCTCGAGAGCTACGACAACGGAAATTTTGAGCTTCTTACTCAAGACGGGGTGAAGCTCGTTATAAATAAAAAAGAAACATCTTATGTTAAACTTGATGATTTCGGAGGAGAAGAACAATGGTAAACAAAGAGCTTTTTATGGCGCTCGAAATGCTTGAAAAAGAAAAAGGAATACCTATGGACGTACTTTGCGAGGGTATTCAGAAGGCGCTCGTCACGGCAGTTAAGCGTGACTACAACAACAAGGACATCGTTTTCTGCGAGCTTGACCCCGAGAAAAAGACAATGCGAGTTTTTGTAAGAAAGAACGTTGTCTCCGAGGTGGTTGATCCCGATGAGGATTTGACCGTTGAACAGGCTCAGAAGTATAAGCCGACAGCTATGGTCGGAGACATTATTGAAATTGAGCTTGAGACAAAAGAGGTCAGCAGAATTGCAGCCGATAAGGGCAAGCATGTTATCCGACAGGGTATCCGCGAGGCCGAGCATGGCAGACTGCGTGAGGAGTTCCAGGCTCACAATCAGGAGATCGTTACAGCCAAGGTTTCGCGAGTTGATCCCGAGACTAAGGATGCTATCGTTGAAATCGGCAAGGCTCAGGAGCCGCTCTTCAGAAGCGAACAGATCCCGAATGAAACACTTCTTCCGGGTATGCTTATCAAGGTCTACATTGCCGGAGTTGCCGATGCAAAGGAAGGCAGAAGAGGACCGAGAGTTACAATTTCCAGAACGCATCCCGGTCTTGTAAAGAGACTGTTTGAGTCCGAGGTTCCCGAAATTTATGACGGAACGGTTGAAATCAAAGCAGTTTCCCGTGAGGCAGGTTCAAGAACAAAAATCGCCGTTTATTCGGCAGATGAGAATGTTGACGCAGTCGGTGCATGCATAGGACCGAGAGGAGCCCGTGTCGGTAAGATTGTTGACATGCTTTACGGCGAGAAGATAGACATTGTTAAATACAGCGAGGATCCGAAAGAGTTTATTGCCGCTTCCCTTGCTCCGGCAGATGTTGTTTCGGTAACAATAGACGAGAACGCAGAAAAGTCATGCAGAGTTATAGTTCCGGATCTTCAGCTTTCACTTGCTATCGGCAATAAGGGACAGAATGCAAGACTTGCCGCTAAGCTTACGGGCTGGAAGATAGATATCAAGCCCGAGAGCGGAAAAACTGACCCGTCGGTAGAGCTTTAATTAAAAGGAGGTGCAGGAATGCAGCAGAAGAAAATTCCGATGCGCAAATGTATGGGCTGCGGCGAGATGAAGCCGAAGAAAGAGCTTGTTCGTGTTGTGAAAACTCCCGAAGATGAGATAGTTCTTGACCTTACGGGCAGAAAGAACGGCAGAGGAGCTTATATCTGCCATGACGCCGAATGTCTTAAAAAAGCGAGAAAAGCCAAAAGAATCGAAAAATCATTCCTGTGCCGGATTCCTGACGAGGTCTACGATAAAATGGCAGAGGAGCTGAAAAACGATGAATGATTCGGCGCTCAATCTTTTAGGTCTTTGCAGACGCGCAGGCAGGCTCAGCTTGGGCCATGATGCTTGCAAGCAGGCGATAAACAGCGGAAAGGCAAAGCTTTGCATAGTTTGTTCGGATGCATCAAAAAGGCTTTCCGATGAAATATCGGGGCTTGCAAAGGCACATAACAAAACCGTTTATGACGTAAGATACACGATGCTTGACATTAAGCAGGCGCTGAGCTTCAAGGCGGCGGTTTTTACCGTTGATGATGAAGGCTTCGCAAAGTCATTGATCGCAAAACTTAAAGAAAATCAATCCGGGGAGGAACGCATTTTATGATAAATAAATATCGTGTCCACGAAGTGGCAAAGGATTTTGATTGCCCCAGTAAGGAAATTCTTGATATTGTAACCAAGCATTTTGAAGGACAGAAAAAATCTATGACGGCTCTTGAGGAGGCCGAGCTTGACGTTATATTTGAAATTGTAACGCAGGAAAACAGCGTTGAAAGCTTCGACGCTTACTTTGCAACGGCGAACGAGCCGAAGAAGGAAGAAAAGAAAGAGAAAAAGGCTGAAAAATCAGACGAGCCGAAGAAGTCGGAAGCAAAGTCCGATGCTCCTGCCAAGGACGAGAAAAAGTCTCCGGCAAAGAGCAACAATCAGCCGAAGAAAAAACAGAAGGATCCCAACGCAGCTCCGCAGAGCAGAACAAAGGGCGAATTCAGAACGATCGACACAAGGGCAAGCAATGTTGATCTTGATAAATACAACGAGAAGTACGAGAATATCTCCCCTGTCAATCAGGACAGAAGAAGCGACAGAACGGTCAACAAGCAGAAGCTCAAGCAGAAGTCTCAGCAGCGCAGACCGGGCATGAAATCACGCCGTGAGACTGAGGCTGAGAGACTCAAGAGAATTGCGGCGGAGAGAGCAAAGAAGCCGCAGCTTCACATTCAGGTTCCCGAGGAGATAACAGTCGGCGAGCTTGCCGCGCTTCTCCACATGACGGCGGCAGAGGTTATCAAAAAGCTCTTTGCCCTCGGTCAGATGGCAACGGTCAATGAGGTCATCGACTATGATACGGCCGAAATCGTTGCAACAGAGCTTGGTGCAAAGTGCGAAAAGGCAGTTGTTGTCACAATTGAGGATAGAATTATCGACGACAGCGAGGATGATGATAAGGATCTTGTTCCCCGTGACCCCGTTGTTTGCGTAATGGGTCACGTTGACCACGGTAAAACATCGCTCCTTGACGCAATCAGACATACCTCCGTCACCTCTACCGAGGCAGGCGGAATTACACAGCATATAGGCGCTTACAGAGTTGACCTCAACGGTCAGAAAATCACATTCCTTGACACTCCGGGTCACGCCGCATTTACATCAATGCGTGCAAGAGGTGCCCAGGCAACGGATATAGCTGTTCTTGTTGTTGCTGCAGACGACGGTATCATGCCGCAGACGATTGAGGCTATCAACCATGCAAAGGCAGCGGAGGTTCAGATAATCGTTGCCATCAACAAGATGGACAGACCGGGTGCGAATCCCGACAGAATCATGCAGCAGCTTACAGAGCACAGCCTCGTTCCCGAGGAGTGGGGCGGCGACGTTATCTGCGTTCCTGTTTCGGCAAAGACACATATGGGTATTGATAAGCTGCTTGAAAGCATTCTCCTTGTTGCCGAGATGCAGGAGCTCAAGGCTAATCCGAACAGAGCGGCAAAGGGCATCGTTATAGAAGCCCGTCTTGATAAGGGCAGAGGCCCGATCGCAACCCTCCTTGTTCAGAAGGGTACGCTCAATTCAGGCGATATCATCGTTGCGGGTCAGGCTGTCGGCCGTGTCCGTGTAATGGTTGACGATAAGGGCAGAAAAATCAAATCGGCAGGCCCGTCCGTTCCGGTTGAAATCACAGGTCTTGCGGATGTTCCGAATTCGGGCGATATCTTTGACGCAGTAACAGATGAGCGTCTTGCGCGTGAGCTTGTTGAGCAGAGAAAGGCAGAGGCAAAGGAAGAGCAGTTCAAGTCTGTTCAGAAGGTTACTCTCGACAATCTCTTTGATTCGCTCAAGGACGGCGAGATGAAGGAGCTTAACATAATCGTTAAGGCTGACGTTCAGGGCTCGGCTGAGGCTGTTAAACAGAGCCTCGAGAAGCTCTCAAACGAGGAAGTCCGAGTTCGTGTTATCCACAGCGGAGTCGGTGCTCCGAGCGAATCCGATGTTATGCTTGCAAACGCTTCCGACGCAATTATCGTCGGTTTCAATGTTCGTCCCGATCCGGTTGCTATAAACCTTGCAGAGCGTGACGGCGTTGAGATGAGGATGTACAGAATCATCTACGACTGCATCGAGGAAATTCAGGCGGCTATCAAGGGTATGCTTGCTCCGAAATTCCGTGAGGTTGAGCAGGGTCGTGCCGAGGTCAGAAATGTCATTACTATTTCCTCCGTCGGCAAAATCGCAGGCTGCTATGTTCTTGACGGAAAGATTACAAGAAATTCAAAGGTTCGTGTTGTCCGTGACGGAATCGTACTTGCTGTTGACGATATCGCTTCACTTCGCCGTTTCAAGGACGATGTGAAGGAGGTCGCTTCAAACTATGAGTGCGGTATCGGTCTCACAAAGTTCTCCGATATTAAGGAGGGCGACATCTTTGAAGCCTACACTGTCGAAGAATACAGAGATTAAGAGGTAGCTTATGGCAGGTTACAGAATAGACAGAGTATCCGAGGATATTAAGCGTGAAATAATTGCGGTTATCAGAGAGCTTAAGGATCCGAGGGTAATGGATAAAATGCTTACCGTGGTGAGGGTGGAGGTCAGCTCCGACGCCTCCTACGCTAAGGTTTATATCAGCGCAATGGAGGGACTTGACGTTGCTAAGGAGGCAGTCAAGGGTCTCAAGAGTGCGACGGGATATATTCGAAGAGAGGTCGGCAAGCGGCTTCATTTGAGAAAAACTCCCGAGCTTAGCTTTGTGGCTGACGATTCTATTGAGCACGGTATGAATATCGTTAAGATTATGGATGATTTAAGGACTGAGGACTAATGGTTATCAATCTTGAAACGGCGGTTGAATTTTTAAAATCAAGGGACAATTTTTTGATATTGACCCATTCACACCCGGACGGAGATACGCTCGGTTCGGCTTTTGCGCTCAAATATGCGCTTGAAGCCATCGGCAAAAGGGCGAACGTAAAGTGCAATGACACGGTTTCGAAAAAATTCGATTATCTTGGAAAAGTTTGCGAGGATGAGTGCGCTTTTGACGCTCTTGTTGCGGTTGATGTGGCTGACACAAAGCTGCTCGGCAAGGACTTTGAGGAGAAATTCGCCGACAGGATTGAGCTTTGTATTGATCACCACGGTTCAAACCGTATGTTTGCCGAAAGAACATTGCTTGATGCGAATGCTGCGGCGGCATGCGAAATAGTTCTTGAAGTTATTCATGCGCTCGGCATTAAGCCGACGAAGCAGATTGCCGATTGTATATACACGGGAATTTCAACCGATACAGGCTGCTTCCGCTATTCAAACGTCACTCCGCGCACAATGCGTATGGCGGCGGAAATGATTGAATGCGGCGCTGACAATGTGACGATAAATACGGTTATGTTTGAAACGAAAACGAGAACCTATGTCGCTCTCGAAAAGCTGGCTGTCGGAGGAATGAAGATGTTCCTTGACGGTAAATGCGCGCTGATAACGGTTACTCAGGATATGTACCGTCAGAGCGGCTCGGACGAGAGTGAGGTTGACGCAATCGCTTCGCTTCCGAGGCAGATTGAGGGCGTATTGGTCGGTGTTACAATGCGTGAACGCAAGGACGGAAGCTATAAGATCTCAATGAGAAGCAACCGCCCGATCAACGTTTCGGAAATCTGCGCGGCAATGGGCGGCGGCGGACACCCGCAGGCGGCCGGCTGTCAGGTCAGCGGTACACTTGAAGAAGCAACTCAGACCGTGATAGAAAACGTTAAAAAATATATAGAAAAATTATAAAAGAAAAACGCAAACCCGATTGATTTGGGCTTGCGTTTTTTAGCTTTTAACAAATTAAAAAACAACCGTCAGAAGCATTTTAAATTTATCCTCACCGAAAACGGAGTGGGGATGCTTGGCGGGCATAACGATTGTGTCGCCCTCGTACAAGATATATTCAACGCCGTCGATTGTGATTTTTCCTGTTCCGTCAAGGCATGTAACCATTGCGTCGCCGCCCGACTCATGGGTGCTGATTTCTTCGCCCTTGTCAAAGGCAAAAAGTGTAACACTCAGTGCGGAGTTTTGCGCAAGAGTTTTGCTCACTACCTGACCTGCCTGATATTCAACTTGGTCTTTCAGGCTGAGGATTTCCGCTTTATTTATGTTTTTATAACCGTTCATAACTCAGTCCTCCTGTTCGGTTATATTATTGCTCATTTAACATCTGAAAATTCTTTTTGTTTGATGAATAAAGCTTTTTGAAAACCTCAAAGTTTTTGTCATAAACCTTTTTCTCTGCCGTACTCGGCTTAAACGACTTCTTGACAGGGATATAATTCTTAACACTGCCGAGGTCTTTAATGATTCCGAGACCGATTCCGATTATTGCCGCCGCACCGACTGCGCCGACATCCTGCGGTTTTTCAACAACTTCAATCGTTCTGCTCGTTATATCGGCAAGAATCTGTGCCGTTACATCGGAGAGTGCACCTCCGCCGACAAAGCGGATTGTCTGTGAGGTCTTTATCTTTCTGTCCTGCGCCTCAAGCATCCAGCGCAGATGATAGCAAACGCCCTCGATAACCGCCCTGAGCAAATCGGATTTACCTGTGTTGATGTTGATGTTAAAGAACATTCCAGCGGCATTCGGATCCTCAAACGGACAGCGGTTACCGTGAAGCCACGGAGTGAAAATAACTCCGTTTGCCCCTGCCGGAACAGAGTCGATAACCTCTGTCATATAGTCGTAAAGGCTGGTGTATGCTTTTTCTGTACGGTCTGTTATCTTCTTCTTTTCAATGAAAATCCCTATCTCATCAAGACAAAGATGATCCTTGACCCATTCGAGGCATTTGCCTGCCGTTTCCATCTCGGCAAAATAGTTAAAGCTGTTCGGATCAGCACCGACAATTGCGGCAATCATCGCAGAGGTATCGACAAGTTGTTTTTCTACGACTGTACCGACCCAGCCCGATGTTCCCGAATAAATGTGAGTATCGCCGACAGAGCAGCTGCCTGCACCGACGCCGATGAGCGAGGCGTCACCGCCGCCGCCGAATACGGGTGTTCCCGGCAAAAGACCGAGCTTCTCCGCCGCCTTTTCGGTAACTCCGCCGACCATGTCGGTCGATTCGATTATATCGGGCAGATGATTCATGTTTACATCAAAAATATCGGCAACGGTCTTGCTCCAGCCCTCTTTGCCTTTTCTCGTGTCGTAAAGAAGCGTGGCAAAAGCCGAATCCTTTGTCATGGTGAATTTATCTGTACAGCGGCTGATAAGAAAATCCTTAACATCAAGCCACTTGTACGCTTTTTTATAGTTCTGCGGCTCGTTGTTTTCAACCCACTTGTATTTGTAAACGGGGTCCTTTACGCTGCATGAGACGGCTCCCGTGACGGCAAGAGATTTGAGAAGCGGAACAATATTTGCTCCTGCAATCTGTAAGCCGTATGCCATGTATTTTTTCAGCTCCTCCTTGGCGCGCTGATCCATATAGCTCATGGGTCTGCGTACGGGATCACCGTTCTTGTCAACGAGGACGAGAGCCTGCATCTGAGAGCAGAATGAAATTCCCTCGATTTGTTCGGGCTTGATATCCGTCTTTGTAAAGATTTCTTTCGTGGTGGTACACATTGCGTCCCACCATTCTTCGGCGTCCTGCTCGGCACCGCCGTTTTCGAGAATATAAAGGTTGTATGAGCCGTAAGAATTGACTATCGGCTTAATTTTTTTATCAATTTCAAACAGGCAGGTTTTGAGTCCTGTTGTTCCGACATCATATGCAATAACGTAAGCGCTCATGTTCAACACTCCAGTCAGGTTAAATTTCTGTCTCTATTCTATCATAAAGAAGATTAAAAGTAAAAATATTTTATGAATTTTTACAAATTTTTTTTAGTGACGTATTTAAAAACTAAACTATATGTGTTAAAATAAATTTAATTTAAAAAGCAACTGCCCGTGAAGTCATACATTTTTCGGCAGTTCCCAAAGGAGGTTTTTTTATGGGAAACAATTTTGCTATCAAAAATTATCTTGATGCCGATAAGGTCACAAAGGAGCTTGACGCTCTTATTAAAAAGCCTATTTACAGCATTAAGCCGGAAGCTCTCAAAAAATATGAGAGAGAATATTACGCAAAGAAATGTGCAAAGTCAAAGGAAATGATCGACATTGCCAAGCAGAGAATACCCGGCGGCGTTCAGCATAACCTCGCATTTAACTATCCTTTCCCGCTTGTTTTTACCAAAGCATCGGGTAACAAGCTTTACGATATAGACGGCAACGAATATTACGATTTTCTCCAGGCAGGCGGACCGACGATTATCGGCAGCAACCCTCCCGAGGTTCGCGAAAAGGTTATTGAGCTGCTCAATGACTGCGGCCCGTCAACAGGTCTTTTCCATGAATATGAGTACAAGCTCGCAAATAAAATTGCCGAGTGTGTTCCGTCTGTTGAAATGTTCCGTATGCTCGGTTCGGGCACAGAGGCTTGTATGTGTGCGGTTCGTGTTGCAAGACTTGCGACAAAGCACAAGAATATCCTTAAAATGGGCGGTGCATACCACGGCTGGTCGGATCAACTTGCCTACGGAATGAGAGTTCCGGGCACAAAGAACCTCCAGTCAAGGGGCGTTCCGATGTTTGTATTCAAGCACACGGACGAGTTTTTCCCGAATGACCTCAATGACCTTGAAAGAAAGCTCAAGAAGAATGAGCTTACGGGCGGCACGGCAGGCGTATTCATTGAGCCTGTCGGTCCCGAGAGCGGAACAAGACCGCTGAGCAAGGAATTCATAAAAGGAGCAGAGGCACTCTGCCACAAATACGGCGCACTTCTTATCTTCGACGAGGTTGTTACAGGCTTCAGAATCGGACTTTCCGGTGCTCAGGGCTATTTCGGAGTTGATCCCGATCTTACAATTTTCGGCAAAATCGTTGCCGGCGGATATCCCGGAGCAGGCGGAATCGGCGGACACAGAGATGTTATGGCTCACCTCGGCGCAGGACTCGATTCTTCGGGTAAGAAGGTTAAAAAAGCAATGTGCGGCGGCACAATGGCGGCAACTCCGCTTTCGTGCGTTGCAGGTTATCATACAATTTGCGAGATTGAAAGAACCAATGCCTGTGAAAAGGCAGGCCTTATGGGCGACAGGCTCATCGAGGGTATTCAGAAGTCGATTAAGAAGCATAATCTCCCGTTCGTTGCGTTCAATCAGGGCTCAATCTGCCACCTTGATACAGTAGGCACAATGCACTTTGCAATCAACTGGTCCAAGCCGTGGGAGATTCCGGAAATTCTCAAGCAGACGAGCGCCCGTCAGAAGGAAATGGAGCACATGGGAGCCGCTTACATGGCAGAAGGTATGGTTACTCTCGCCGGCAGCAGACTTTATACCAGTGCTGCATATACGGAAGAAGATATCGACGATGCAATTGCACGTTTCGACAGAGTATTTGACAACTGCGGCAGAATCGGCTGACAGAATAAGGGGGACGTTTAGGTGTACACTTTGGAAGAAGGAAAAAAGGCTGTTATCAAAGCGGGTCACAGACTGCTTGAAACAGGCCTCATAGCGAGAACGTGGGGAAACGTAAGCGCAAGAATTTCGGACACTCAGTTCGTTATCACTCCGAGCGGCAGAACGTATGATACGCTCACGCCCGATGATATTGTTGTTGTCAATATTGACGATTGCAGCTATGAGGGCGACATCAAGCCCTCGAGCGAAAAAGGCATCCATGCCGATGCTTACGCTTTGAGAAGCGACGTTAATTTTGTTATACATACTCATCAGGTCAACGCTTCGGTTGTCGGAGCGGCCGGCATTGACGTTGATCCGGTGCCAAAGGCTTACAGAGATATTCTCGGCGAGACTGTTCCTTGCGCAGGCTACGGCATGCCGTCAACGGATAAACTGAGAAACGTCGTAAAAAAGGAATATGAAAACAATCCGGGCTGCAATGCTTTTCTTATGGCACACCACGGTGCGGTTTGCCTCGGCAAGGATTTTGATGAGACCTTTGAAATCATTCAGGCTCTTGAAAAGGCATGCGGAAGTAAGCTTGAAAAGGCATTTCTCATGTATGAGGGCACCCCTGAATATACAAAGAAAGCGATGCTCAACAGCTATATCAGACACACGGGCGGCAAGGCTCTGCCCGAGTATGTGTCGGATTTCGGAAGCAGTGTCAGAGACGGTGAGTTTTTCCTGCTGACCTTTAAGAGCGGCGCAAGCTTCAATGTAAAAATCAAGGGCTGCACCTGCGAAAGTGACGCAAAGCTGCCTGCAATTGCGAAAATTCATGCTGCGATTTATAAATCGTCCGATGTAAATTATATTCGTCACCTTTCCGAAAGCGACATCATTGCATACAGCATGACCTCGGACTGTATTAACGCAAGACTTGACGATTTTGCTCAGATTGCAGGTGCAAAAATCGGCTCGTTCCGCTGGGACGGCTCGGCAAGCTGCGCTTCGGAAGCGGCAAGAAAAATTAAGGGAAAAAATGCAGTGCTTATTCACGGCTCGGGTGCTATTGTCACGGGTAAAACCATAGGAGATCTTGACGCAGTTGAGCTTGTTATGAGTAAGGAATGTAAAACCCAGATAGGTTCACTTTTCCTCGGAAGCGGCGAGCCTCTCGGCTATGCCGACCGTGTTCTTCAAAGAGTAATTTATGTAAACAAGTATTCAAAGAAAGCTGAGTCTTAAAACAAGCAAAAAGCCGTGAATCACAAAGCATTTTCGCAATGTGGTTTACGGTTTTATTTTTATAAAATATTCCCTCTCGGATAAAAATCTTTCAGTCTCGGCCGGACTTCAAATTGATTTCGGCTCAGACAAATTATAACATAAGGATTCCCTTTTACAATTATAAAGGGCGAAAAAACAAATTGTATATTAAAATTGTTAATAAAATGTCAATTTAACCAATATTTCCAAGAGTAGGGATTAAATTATTCATATACTTTTTTCATTGACTTATTTGCCGAAATACTTTATAATTTCATAGGATTTTACAATGAGGGAGAATTGGTTTTTATGTTATCAAATACAGAAAAGACTATGGACAAGATTGTTGCCCTTTGCAAAAACAGAGGATTCATTTTTGCCGGCAGCGATATTTACGGCGGTCTTGCAAACACATGGGATTACGGCCCGCTCGGAGCAAGACTTAAAAACAATGTTAAGGACACTTGGAGAAAGCGTTTTATCCAGGAGAGAAAGAACAGCTACGAGGTTGACGCCGATATTCTCATGCATCCGAGAGTATGGGAAGCAAGCGGTCACGTTGCCAGCTTCTCAGATCCGCTTCTTGACTGCAAGGAATGTAAAATGCGTCACAGAGCAGACCAGCTTATCGACAACTTTGATCCGGAAGCTCATGCAGACGGCATGACGAAGGAGGAGATGTTTGATTACATCAAGGCTCATTCGATTCCGTGTCCGAACTGCGGCAAGCATAACTTTACGGACATCAGAGAATTCAATCTTATGTTCCAGACATACAGGGGAGTTACTAACGATGCAAAGAGCATTATTTATCTTCGTCCCGAAAATGCGCAGGGCGAATATGTTAACTACCTGAATGTACAGCGCAGCATGAGAGCTAAGCTCCCGTTCAGCATAGGTCAGATAGGTAAGGCTTTCAGAAATGAGATTACTCCCGGCAACTTTACATTCAGAACCATAGAGTTCGAGCAGATGGAGTTCCAGACCTTCTGCAAGGAGGGAACGGACACAGACCTCTACGAATATTTCAAGAATTATGGCCATCGGTATTACATGGATCTCGGTATTGCCGAGGAGCATCTCCGCTTCCACGACCATGAGAAGCTTGCTCACTATGCAAAGGCGGCGTGCGATATCGAATTTTTCTTCCCGTTCGGATGGGGCGAGATCAACGGTACACACAACAGAACGAACTTTGACCTCACAAGACATCAGGAATACAGCGGCCAGAAGCTCGAATACCTTGATCCCGAGACAAACGAAAGATATATACCTTTTATAATAGAATCAACATACGGATTGGACAGAACGGTTCTCGCTCTTCTCTGCGAGGCATATGATGAGGAAGTTATTGATGCCGAGAAGAACGATACAAGAGTTGTTCTTCACCTCAATCCGGCAATCGCTCCTTACAAGGCTGCGGTTCTTCCTCTCTCAAAGAAGCTTTCCTCGGACGCTCTCAAGGTTTATGAAAAGCTTCAGAAGGACTTCATGGTTGACTTTGATGAGACAGGCTCGATCGGCAAGAGATACCGCCGTGAGGACGAGATCGGAACTCCGTTCTGTATCACATTCGACTTTGATTCCCTTGAGGACAACTGCGTAACCGTTCGCGACAGAGACACAATGGAGCAGGTTCGTATGCCGATTGATGAAATCAGTGAATATATTTCGTCAAATATTACATTCTAATTATTGGCGGATAATAAACATAAACAGAATTTTGAATTGGAAGGCAAAGCTATGAAAAAAATCAATTTTACAGAAACAGTTCTCCGTGACGCTCAGCAGTCGCTGATTGCAACGAGAATGCCTTTTGAAACCTTTGAGCCGATTCTTTCAACAATGGACAAGGCGGGTTACTACTCGCTGGAATGCTGGGGCGGCGCAACATTTGATTCGTGTCTGCGTTACCTGAACGAGGATCCGTGGGAGAGACTCAGAAAGATTCGCAAGGCATGTCCGAACACAAAGCTTCAGATGCTTCTCAGAGGTCAGAATCTTCTCGGCTACAAGCATTACCCGAACGATGTTGTAAGAAAGTTTGTGGCAAAGAGCGTTGAAAACGGAATCGACATCATCAGGATTTTTGATGCACTTAACGATGTAAGAAACCTTGAGGTTGCCGTTGACCAGACAATTAAGTCGGGCGCTCACGCATCGGGTACTATTTGCTACACGCTCAGTCCGGTGCACAACACAAAGGCTTATATCAAGCTTGCCAAGGATATGGAAAGCATGGGCGTTCAGTCCATCTGTATCAAGGATATGGCAGGTATCATCAGCCCTAAGGAGGCTTATGAGCTTATAGGTGCACTCAAGGAGAACGTTAAACTCCCGATCATCCTTCACACGCACTGCACAACAGGCCTCGGTCCGATGACCTTGCTCAAGGCAGCCGAAGCGGGCGTTGATGTTATCGACACCGCAATTTCAAGCTTCTCGGGCGGCACAAGCCAGCCGGCAACAGAAACCCTTAACTATATCCTTACCCAGGACGGTTATAAGACAGGTCTTGATACCGATGTTCTCAAGCAGATCAACGATTTCTTCAAGCCCGTTAAGGCGGATGCGCTCAAGAGCGGATTGCTCAATCCTGTTGTTCTTTCGACGGATACGGACGCTCTGACATATCAGGTTCCGGGCGGAATGCTTTCGAACCTTGTTGCTCAGCTTACGGCTCAGAAGAAGATGGATAAGTTTGAAGAGGTTCTTGAGGAAACTCCGAGAGTAAGAAAAGACCTCGGTTATCCGCCTCTTGTTACTCCGATGAGTCAGATGGTCGGTGTTCAGGCAACGTCGAATGTCCTTGCAGGCGAGAGATATAAGAATGTTTCCAAGGAGATTCGCGCTTATGTAAGAGGCGAGTACGGCAAGGCTCCCGGAAAGATAGATCCTGCGCTCATCAAAAAGGTTCTCGGTGACGAGAAGCCCATCAAGGGCAGATATGCAGATACCCTCGGTGACGGTTACGAGGCTGCAAAGGCTGAGATCGGCGCAAAGGCACACAGCGAAGAGGATGTTCTTTCATATATCGCATTCCCCACTCAGGCCGAAGCGTTCTTCGACAAGCGTGACGAAAGAGCGAAGAACACCTTCAAATACACCATTGAAAAAATTGATTGAGGAGGAAGACGAATATGAATATGACTCCTAAGCTTCTCGGCGTTTTTACTCAGATCTACGGCTCAAACGATGCCATGGATTTCAGCAAAGCGGCACTTGTTGCGGTTGTCGGATTTGTTACCGTTATCGCAATTCTTGCGATTATCGCACTGTTCATTAAGGCTATTGCCGCAATATTCGATAAAACAAGCAAGACTGCCCAAGCTCCTGTTGATCCGGCACCTGCCGCACCTGCGGCTCCGAGCGTACAGCCCGCACAGTCGGGAGTTGAGCTTGTAGGCGTTGACGAGCCTACGGCGGCGGTTATCATGGCAATAGTAAGTCACCGGAGCGGAATAAGCCTGGACAGACTCGCATTTAAATCCATTAAATTATCGGAGGACAAATAAATGAAATATGTTGTTACGTTAAACGGAAAAAAGTATGATGTAGAGGTTAACGAAAGCGAAGCAGTTATCACCTCCGTAAGCAATGCCGCTCCGGCAGCGGCACCTGTTGCTCCCGTTGCAGCGGCTCCGGCACCTGCGGCAAGCACAGCCCCGAGCGCACCGGCTGCGGTAGTAGGTACGGCAGTCAGCGGAACTCAGATCACATCACCGATGCCCGGCACAATTCTCAAGCTGAATGTTGCCGAGGGTCAGGCTGTTAAGGCAGGCGACGTTGTTCTTATTCTCGAGGCTATGAAAATGGAGAACGAGATCGTTGCTCCCTGCGACGGCACGATCAAGCAGCTCCTTGTTTCAAAGGGATCGACTGTTGACACGGATCAGATTCTTGCAGTTTTATAATAAAGGACGGTATTCAAGATGGACTTAATTTTAAATGTTTTGAAAGGCTTGTGGGAATCGTCCGGATTTGCAACTCTCGAGTGGCAGAATCTTGTAATGATACTTGTTTCATTCGTGTTCCTTTTCCTTGCCATTCATCCTAAATTCAGGTTTGAACCTCTTCTCTTGGTTCCTATTGCATTCGGTATTCTTCTTGCAAACCTTCCCGGCGCAGGCATCATGGATGACCTCACTGTCGGTCAGATATTCGGCGGCGACGGTTCGCTTGCCGGTCAGGGCGAGCACTGGTATGATTCCGGCGTTCTTCGAATTATTTATGCCGGTGTTAAATCAAACATATTCCCGTGTCTTATCTTTATGGGCGTAGGCGCTATGACTGATTTCGGACCTCTTCTTTCCAATCCGGTCAGCTTGCTTCTCGGCGCTGCGGCACAGCTCGGTATTTATGTTGCATTCCTTATTGCTATTGCGCTTGGATTTAATCCGCAGGAAGCCGCTTCAATCGCTATTATCGGCGGTGCGGACGGCCCAACGGCTATTTATCTTACGTCAAAGCTGGCGTCGCATCTTCTTGCGCCTATTGCGCTTGCGGCGTACTCGTATATGGCTCTTATTCCGCTTATTCAGCCTCCGATAATGAAGGCTCTTACGACTAAGAAAGAGCGCGAGGTCAAGATGACCCAGCTCAGAAAGGTTACAAAGACAGAGAAGATCATCTTCCCGGTAATCGTTCTTGTCCTTGTTGCACTTATTCTTCCGTCTGTCGCTCCTCTTCTCGGTATGTTCATGCTCGGCAACCTCTTCCGTGAATGCGGCGTTGTTGACAGACTTTCCGATGTTGCTCAGAATGCGCTTAACAATATAATTGTTATTCTTCTCGGTGTTACCGTAGGCGCAACTGCAAACGGTCAGAGCTTCCTTCAGGTTCAGACACTCAAAATTGTTGCTCTCGGACTTATTGCATTCTGCTTCTCAACAGTCGGCGGCGTTCTCCTCGGCAAGCTTCTCTATCTCGTTACGGGCGGAAAAATCAATCCGCTCATCGGTGCTGCCGGTGTTTCCGCTGTTCCGATGGCGGCTCGTGTTGCTCAGAACGAAGGCAGAAAATACAATCCGACAAACTTCCTTCTCATGCATGCCATGGGTCCGAATGTTGCCGGTGTTATCGGTTCAGCCGTTGCGGCAGGTTTCCTGCTCATCATGTTCCAGTGATTTATCAAAGGACAGGTTCATTCTGTGAGCCTGTCTTTTTTCATTATTTGAAAGATAACAAATTATTTAAAAAAAGGCTTGATTTATTTTTAAATTTGCGATAGAATAAGACAATTTATATTCTGAGTGGAGGTTGTAAAATGACTTTTGATGAAAAATTCGGAAAAGAAGGTTTGACCTTTGACGATGTTCTGCTTATTCCTGCCGAATCGGATATACTTCCAAAGGATATCGATATTTCGACAAAGCTTTCGAACACGGTCGTTCTTAAAACACCTATTTTGACTGCGGCTATGGATACCGTTACCGAAGCACCCATGGCAATTGCGATAGCCCGTGAAGGCGGCATCGGTGTTATTCATAAGAATATGCCGATGGAACTCCAGGCACAGGAGGTTGACAAGGTAAAGCGTTCTGAAAACGGCGTTATTGCTCAGCCGTTCAGCCTTACTCCCGATCACTATGCATATGATGCGGAAAATCTCTGCAAGAAGTATAAAATTTCCGGTGTTCCGATTTGCGACGAAAAAGGAAAACTCGTCGGAATTCTCACAAACCGTGATATGCGTTTCATGACTGATTTCAATATCAAAATCAGTGAGGTAATGACAAAGGATCACCTTGTTACCGCTCCTGTCGGAACAACGCTGGAGCAGGCAAAGCAGATCCTTATGAAGCACAGAATTGAAAAGCTTCCGCTTGTTGACGATGAGGGTTACCTCAAAGGTCTTATTACAATAAAAGATATTGAAAAGAGCGTTCAGTATCCCAATTCGGCACGTGACAATGGCGGCAGACTTCTCTGCGGTGCGGCTATCGGTGCAACGTCAGATGTGCTTGACAGAGCAGGTATGCTCGCAAAGGCCGGGGTTGATATGTTCGTTCTTGACTCCGCTCACGGCCACAGCAAGAATATTCTCAAATCGGTTGAAAAGGTTAAGACCGCATTCCCGAACATTACGCTTTGTGCAGGTAACGTTGCAACGGCCGAGGCTACAGAGGCTCTTATTGCTGCAGGTGCCGATGTTGTTAAGGTCGGTATCGGACCCGGTTCAATCTGCACGACACGAGTTGTCGCAGGTATCGGCGTTCCGCAGATTACGGCGATCTTTGATTCCGCGAATGCTGCCGCAAAGCACGGTATCCCCGTAATCGCAGACGGCGGTATCAAGTATTCCGGTGAAATTGTTAAGGCTATCGCCGCAGGCGCAAGCGCAATAATGGTAGGTTCACTTGTTGCAGGCTGCAAGGAAAGCCCGGGTGCAACAGAAATATTCCAGGGCAGAAGCTTTAAGGTTTATCGCGGAATGGGCAGCCTTGCCGCCATGGCAAACGGCAGTAAGGACAGATACTTCCAGGAGGACAACAAAAAGCTTGTTCCGGAGGGAGTTGAGGGACGTGTTCCTTACAAGGGACCTCTCGGAGATACAATCTTCCAGATGCTCGGCGGTTTGCGTTCGGGTATGGGCTACTGTGGCTGTCATAATATCGAAGAGCTCAAGACTAAGACAAGATTCGTCAGAATAACGAATGCCGGTCTTATCGAGAGCCACCCCCACGACGTATTTATTACAAAGGAAGCACCGAACTATTCGGGTACGAAATAATTATAATTTGTCGAAACGGCAGGACTTATGTTATGTTTTATAACGTATGTCCTGCCATCGTTTTTTGCATATATAATTCATAAAGAGAATGATACAAAATTTCATTATTACTTATGTATAAAATGTACAAAATCAATAATACGACTAAAAAAATATTGACTTTTGACGTTTTATGCGTTATAGTTAAACTAACCATAAAAGTGGTGTCATTGGGTGAATTGCGCCTTTTGCATGAAACCCTCATTACGACCCACCTGGTTTACCAATGCGTCGTAATGACGTTGATGTTTGACTCATTTAAACGGGTGTGTGCCCTTGCGGGAAGGCTTCGGCAACAGAGTCTCGTTTTTAAAAGAGCAGCAATGACGTAATGATGTCGCGCCGGTATGCACGAGCCGGAAAAAACGTGCGGTATGTATGCTAAAGGCATATAAATAATATGGAGGTGCAATCCAAAAATGAGTAATGCAAAAAGATTCCTCAGTGTCATTCTTGCAATGATCATGGTTCTTTCAACGCTCGTTGTCGGTGCAAGTGCTTATTCTGCTTATAAGGACGATGCTATCAAGAATCAGTACAATAAGCTTGATAAGCCGGTTCTTACAACAGAACAGTATGCATCAGCAGCAGTTGATGAGCTTGACCGTATGCTCGGTAAGGAGCAGATCAAACTTGAAAAGTCTGATCTTTACGGTATCGGCGAACTTGATCTTACATCAGTTGACAAAACGATGGAGTCGGTTTACAACTTCGTAACCGGCCGAACCTTTGAAACATTCAAAGGAATGCTTGGCGACCTCGCCAACCTCAATGCTAACGCTTTTGCTACAGTCAGAAGATCGAGCGGAGATATCAACGTTCTTTACGCTGTTCTCCAGTTCCTCTATGACAATAAGGGCATTTTCGTCAGCTACATTAACCAGACGATTAACCTCGGCACAATTCTTCCCTCGGTTGTTGACCTCAGCGATTACACTGATGTTAACCAGCTTCTCAAGAAGATGCTCTACGAGGTAGTTTACACAACTAAGGATTCTGCCGGCAACAAGATTAAGCCTACAGTTCCTAAGACGGTAACTGAGTCTGTTGATTCAATGGTTCAGAAGCTTATTGATAATCTTATAGCTCAGAATCTTCCCGAGCTCAACGGTTATACAAACATCAGCTCAGGAACAACCTACACATTCATTGACAACGCTCTCAAGAAGGTATTCAATTCTTCCCTTGTTCTTGACGCCCTCAACGGCAGCGTTAAGGATGAGATCAAGAAGGCTTGCGGCGTAGAGTTCCAGAAGAATGCTGACGGTTCCTACGTTAAGGATGCTAACGGAAACAAGGTTGAAGCTAACAGAGATCATCTTAACAGCTATGCAAAGTATATCAATATCGACTATACATATAGCGGATTTACTTTCACAAGCGCTTCGTTCATGTCTCAGCTCAACAACATTCTCGGTTCATTCATTAACCTTCTTCTCAAGCCCGGCGTTTACACCTGGAAGACAGGCGATAACTCCGTTCTTATGGATAACCTTGTAGGTCTTGCAAAGGCTGTTCTTATCAACACGGGCGATGACTTCTTTGCTTCTTACATCAAGGTTGCTACACCTGAGGAAGTTAACAAGATGTCAAATGAAGAGCTTATCGTTTATGCTCTCCGTGCTATCATCAACGGTTCTGTTAAGGGTATGTACATTCCTGATGACGTAACAACAATTGTTGATTTCGCTTACTACGGAATGACTCAGCTTCTTGCAACATCTGCTCCGGAGCTTGATTTCTCCGGCTATGCACACACAATCGATACAATCATCGTTATGGGCGTTAACTACGCTATCTACAGCGTAAATTCCGCTATCGACATGGGTCTTACCTATGTTTCCGATATGAACGGTGTTGACCAGCAGCTTAAGGTTGCAGCTCAGTACGGTATCGAAAATTACGGCGGACTTCTCAACGGTCTTTCACTCAGCACGAGTGACAGCGGTTGGACAACTCTCAACAAGATTGTTGACGGTCTTTTCGGTCTCAACTGGCTTCCGACATCTGCAAACAAGGATGTCAAGACATTTGTAATCGACAACCTTATCAAGAAGATTGCTAACCTTGATCTCAAGGGCGTTCTTGATATGTTTGAGCTTTCTGCATTCCCGTCAGCTTCCGATCTCAACAAGACTCCGAAGGCTGCAGTTCTCGACGTAGTTACAAGAATTGTTAACATCATCTTCCCGGGTGCTTTCAATACTTCAGCTACAACATTCGATGCACTTGTAACCAACGCAGCTCTTGCAAACACAGTTGATGCGATCTTCTCGGATCTTTACAACTACAGAGTAAACCTTGTTAAGGGTGCTCTTCCGATCGTATGTTCGGTTCTCAGCCTTACAACAGCTCAGGAATTCAAGTTCCCGACCGTTACTTGTGATAAATTCATTTATGACAAGACAGGTTCTCCGAGCTTCACGATCAAGCTTCGTAACAACTCTTCAGGTATCAATACAGGTTATACAACAGCTTCCGGCGCATTTGTTCAGGATAAGCTCTATACATATGAGATTCTTTCCATCACTTCAAACAGCTCCGTTCTTAAGCTTACACCTGATACCAAAAAGGTTGCTGCAGGCCAGGAGGCAAACATCAGCGTTTCCGCTACAAGCACATATTCAGGTTCTAACCCGTTCATCGTTGCCATTACATATAACGTTTTGACTGAGGACGGATCAAACCTTACATCTTCTCCGATTACTGAGTATGTTTACAGCTTCATCTCAGCTGCAGCCGATGACGACAGCGGCAAGGAAGTCAGCTATACAAAGGGCAACTACCACATCACGGGCGGCCCGGCTTACATCTATGCAAGCAGCATGAGAGACCTTTACAGAGCTCAGTACACATTCGAAAACACAACGGCAAATGAAGTTAAGGGCGCATCGGTTGTTGCTAATTCATCAGCTCCGATCAAAGCTTCATACATCGCCGTTAAGGATGAGAAGTTTGATATTCTCGGCAAGACAGGCGACCAGAACGGTATCGCTAAGTCATATATCTTTGAAACAACCGCTGAATACGATGCTCTTACTCCCGAAGAGAAAGAGGCTGCTTGGACAGCAATCTGCAAGGTTGGTACAATGACCTCTAAGCAGTACACCTACAATATCGGTGCTAAGTTTGGTTCGACAACGGCATCAACAGCAGTTAAGGTATTCTGCTATGAGGAGTTCGGACTTGGTTCACTCCTTTCTTCGGAAATCGGCAGACACCGTCAGGCTTCCAACTACAGCGCAGGCTGGTCAGATTGGGAGAAGGCAATGAAGGATGCCGTTGACGCAGTTTACTCACCGTTTGTTCAGGGCGCTTTCAGAAACACAAAGGCTAAGAAGTATCAGTCAGCTTATACTGCTCTTAAGGCAGCGGTTGAAACTCTCGATGCTAACGAGATGGCAGGCGGACTTGATTCCACAAAGGCAATTATGAATTCTTATGCTCCGTCAAACGAGGGCAAGAATTATACAGATGCTGATTACAGCTTCTTCGGTGTTGCGGACTATGAGCCGTACACATATTACAACTACCGTAACGAGGTTAAGCAGGCTAACAGCATGATTAACAGAGCAGAGATTCCCGATGCACAGGGCAAGACCTATCCTGCGGATTCACTCACTGTTACTTACAGAAACCATCGTCTCAACCTTTACGGAAGCCGTCTTCTTAAGAAGGACGCTTTGAAGACTCACCTTGCTTATGAGATTGCTAATGCTCAGGCAAAGGGATACAACTCGGCTGATTATACTGCTGAGTCATGGGCAGCATATCAGACAGCTCTTAACTTTGCTAATTCTGTAAACAACGATTCTTCATCGTCTCTCAGACAGACAAAGGTTAATACAGCTTATGAGATGCTCCTTGAGTATCAGAAGAGACTTATCTCAGCAGGCGGTTCAACACCGGTAACGCCGACTTATTCGCTTATCAGCGATGTTGAAGCAATAGAGACCGTTGAAGGTAAGGTACTTGTAGGTGTTTCCGGTTACGGTGAAAATCCTGTAGAGTATTACTTTGCAAATCTTGAAAACTGCACAGTTGAGCTTGAAGAAAATGCGCAGGGCGAGTTCTCAACAGGCGCTAAGATCTATGTCAAGAACAATAGCGGCGATATAATCGAAACTTATGTTGTTGCTGTTACAGGTGACGTTAACTGTGACGGTGCTTGTGCCGATACAAACGACGCCGGCGTTGTTCTCTCCGTAAGTAGTGGTCTTACAGACTTTGAGTCATCATGTATCGAACTTGCAGCCGATCTTAACAATGACGGTACTGTTGATACAAGTGACGTTTCAAACATTTGTACAGTTGCAGCAGGTCTTGCAGACGTTGACTTCGTAAATCGTACAATTACAGTTTGATTTAATTATATTTTTCGTTTTCCCTCATCGTGAGGGAAAACGGAGATATAAAATATTTTAAGATGTTAATTGCAGCATTTGCTGTGGTTATAGATCATTCGGTTAATTCATTATGAACAGCCGATTGAAAGAATACGGGAGAGGTCAGCTCTTTATCCCGAAAAAATGAAGGAGGAATTTCCAAGTGAATATAACGAAGAAAATTCTTTCCGTCATATTGTCTGTTATTCTTGCAGTAGCTGTTTTCGGTGTCTGTGCCTCTGCTGAAGGCACGGCAAATGGCGACGAAAGCATGACGGTAACCGTTTCAACCGATAAGGATGTATATGCTCCCGGTGACGAAATTACCGTTACTGTTTCGCTCAAGACTAATTTCAATATGACTGCCTTCCGTTTCCCGATATTGTTCAATTCCGATGTTTTTGAGATCCCGAACCTTATCGGCCTTACGGCACTTAACACCACAAAGGTAAAAGGAACGTTGTTGGCAAACTCACTTAATGACGGTTCAGCTTCAGTTGACGGCTATGATTCTTCGAAATTCAGTGTTGTCCTTGTCCAGTGGACGGCAGGTATTACCAATTCAACCATGGGTGTCCTGAATCTTCCGAACGGTGAGCAAAGTTTTTCATTCAAAGTAAAAGCCAAGACATCTGCAGCGGGTAAAGAGGGTACATTCTTTATCCCCTCGGAGTATAAGGGATTCTACAATCAGGCAATCCAGACTCCGACAGATGCAACCACGGTTTACTATATCGACGATGCAAAGTTTACAAAGGAGTTTGTCTCCAAGACTGTAAGCGTTGTAGGCGAGACAGTAGATCTTGTACCAAATGCGGCCTATGATTCACAAGCTGTCATAGACAAAGACAGAATGTTCGTTTACGGCTTTGATGTCGGTATGGGAACAACGGCTGAATTGAAGCAAAAGGTTGTTGCATCCGGTTCGGGTACTATTAAGGTAGTTTATACCGATTATGGTCTCGGAACAGGCGCAAAAATTAATGTTTTGTCAGACAATACTGTAGTTAAAAGCTACACCATTATCATATTCGGTGACGTAAACGGCGATGCGGTTATCGACACAAACGACTCCTCCGATGTACTTTCGGCAGCGAGTGGTCTGAAGGACTATGAAGATGACTGTATTATTATGGCAGCTGATTTGAACGGTGACAGTAGCGTTGATACGATGGATTCAGGTATAATATTCTCCGTAGCAAGCGCAATCATCGACTTGGATCAGGTCAACCCCTATTAATCTCTTTAAAAGAAAAAATTTTTTGGGAGGAATAATTGCATGAAAATTGCGAAAAAAGTGCTTAGCATATTGCTTGCAATCGCTATGGTACTCGGTACGTTTGCTGTTGCCGCTTCCGCTAACGGAAACAAAGACACAGCTTCGCACCAGGTAAAGTTCTGGGTTACCATTTCGCCGATTACATCAGGCGGTACATGGAACTCTGCAGGAACAAAGTATGAAACAGCTCAGTGGAAAGATTCTCAGACCTCTGATATTCAGGTTGAAGCAGGCAAGAGATACATGGTTGCTGTTCATGTTACAACAAACTATTATGTTGGTCACTGTAATGCTCTCCTTTTCTATGATTCAAGACTTCTTGATACAGGTGAGATTTACAAGGAGGACGTTGGCAAGAAAGCAACGATCGCTAAGGTTAAGCAGATGGTTCGTTGGAACGAGTATGTTCCTGAAACAGAAACTACTCCTGCGTCAGGTAACCCGTTCCTTGCGAACAGTGAGGCTGCTTACCGTGTTCAGACACCTTCATCATTGTTCACAGATAAGAACTTCCTTATGGCTATGAACAGATGTGCTGACGATAACGGCGATGTATACTTCAGGAAGCTCGCTGGCAAGACAGGTACTTATGCAAATGCAGCAGAAGCTAAGTCAGCCGGTTGGGACTTCTTCAAGATGGATGCTTATCCGAATCCGGAAAACGGCGTTACAACAATGCTCGACGGTTCTAAAGAGTATTATGTTGCATTCCCGATTCAGATTCCGGCAGATGCACAGGCGGGCGACGCATACAAGTTTGTAATGCCCGAGGAAAACATCAAGCGTAAAGCAAACACAATGGGTGACTGCTTCGTTGGTGAGTGTCCGAATGGTGAAGCAAGTGCAGATGCTCTTGCTGACCTTTCTAATGCATACTTCAACGAGGATCAGTACTTTGATTTCTCAGGCGCAAACATCACTCTTAAGGTTAAGGGTGCCGAAGCTCAGGTTGATTACTCAAAGCTTCAGGCTAAGTATGACGAAGTTAAGGATACAGTTGTTGCTAACTACAACAACACTGAGGACTTCGTAAAAGCACTTGCAGCAGCTAAGACAATCCTTGACGAGAAGACAGCTGATCAGCCTACAACAGATGCAGCTCTTAAAGCTCTCGAGGATGGCTATGCTAAGCTTCAGATTAAGAGTGCTGATTACACAGCTCTCAACGCTGCTAAGGACGCAGCAGCTAACATCAAGGCTGAGAATTATGAGCAGGATGCTAACTGGACAGCATTCCAGAACGCTTATACAGCAGCTCAGAATATCGCAGCAGGTCTTGATATTACTCATCAGACAGAAATCACTGCAGCAGCAACAGCTCTTACAAATGCTATTGCTAACCTCACTCCGAAGGTAGTTGAGGAAGACGCTGATTACACACGTCTCAACGCTGAGATTACAGCTTCTCAGAATATCGTTGATACAGAGCAGGCTTCCTGGTACACAGAGGCTACTTGGTCTGCATTCACAACAGCTCTTGCAGAAGCTAAGGCTGTTCCCACAGGACTCAAGAAGTCTCAGCAGGGCACAATTGATAAAGCAGCAACAGCTCTTAACGCTGCAAGAACAGGCCTTGAAGAGGCAGCAGCTAACTACACAAATATTGATGCTCTTATCAAAGAGTGCGACGCTCTCACAGCAGGCGATTACACATCGGTTTCTTGGCAGAATCTCACAATTGCTCTCAATGCAGCTAAGGCAGTAGCAAGAGATATTAAGGCAAGAAATCAGGCTACAATCGACACAGCTTATAATAACCTTAAGGCAGCTAAGGATGCTCTCGTTCCTCTCGGCAAGGCTAACTATCAGCCGCTTATCGACGAGATCAACAAGGGCACAGCTTACACAGAGGATTATTACACAACTGAGTCCTGGGCAGCATATCAGACAGTTCTTGCTGCAGCACAGGCAATGGTAGATGCAGGTAACCTCAAGGAAGACGAGCAGGCTCAGATTTCAAAAATGGTCGAGGACCTTATTGCAGCTAAGGCAGCTCTCAAGTTTGTAGACGCTGACTACACAGCTGTTGACGCAGCTCTTGCTAAGATCCCGGCAGACGCTGATCTTGCAGCATACTACACAAACGATACTGCTACAGCAGTTATCGCAGCAAGAAATGCTGTTGTTCGTGGTTACAACAAGACAAAGCAGCCTGACGTTGATAAGATGGCAGCTGACATCGAAACAGCAGTTGCAAATCTTAAGCTTATTCCGGCCGACACAACAGCTCTTAAGGCAGCTATTGACGAGGCTAAGCGCGTTAACTCCGCTCTTTACACAGCAGATTCATACAACGCTATGAAGGCAGAGCTTGATAAGGCTGAAGCTCTCTATGCTAAGACTGACCTCACTAAGAAGGACAATCAGGCAGAAGTAGATGCACAGACTAAGGCTCTCAACGATGCTATTACAGCTCTTGTTCCGGCAGGCGCTGATTACACAAAGCTTAACAACGCTATTAAGGCATTCGAGGCTCTCACAGAGTCCGATTGGACAGCAGATACATGGGCAGTTGCAAAGGCTAAGTATGATGCAGCTGTAGAGGCTTCCAAGAAGGTTTACACAGTTGATAAGCAGGCTGAGCTTGACGCTATTGCCGATGCACTTACAGAAGCTATCAGCAAGCTCGTTCCGGCACCGGCTGATTTCACAGCTCTTGACGCTATTCTTAAGGATATCAACGTATATCTCACTTCTTGGGCAAAATATCTTACAGATGATTACAAGACAAGGGCTAATGCAGCCGTTGAGTCTGCAAATGCAGCCGATTTCCGTGCACTTACTAAGAACGATCAGGCTACTGTAGACGCAAAGACAGCAGAAATCACAGGACTCTATAACAATCCTGAGTTCCTTGATTGGGATTATACAAAGATTAACGCAGCTAAGGCAGCTTTCGCAGCAATCGACCGTACAAAGTACACCGACGAGTCTCTTGCAGCAGTAGAAGCTCTCTTTGCACAGGTTGGCGACGATTGGAAACAGGATCCGAGAAAGCCGGAAGGCGCAAGCCAGAGTGCATATGCTTCTCAGATGCTTATCCAGTTAAGAGTTCTCAAGTGGGAAACTCTCCTTGTTGAGAAGGCAGTTGAGGAGAAGGCTGATTATACAGCTCTCGACGCAGCTATCAAGACAGCCGAGGAACTCATTGCTAAGGGAACATCCATCTACACAGATGATTCCGTAAAGGTTCTCCAGGATGCACTTGCAGAAGGCAAGGCTCTTTCAAGAGATCTCCTTGCTTCAGAGCAGGGAACAGTTGACGCAGCAACAGCTAAGATCAACGCTGCAATGCCGCTCACAGAGAAGGACGCTTCCTACACAGCTCTCGACGCAGCTATCGCTCTTGCTAAGACAAAGAATGCCGATGATTATACAGAGGCTTCATTCAAGGCAATGACAGATAAGCTTGCAGCAGCCGAGGCAGTTGCACGTGACCTCAAGATTACAGCTCAGGCAACAATCGACAAGGCTGCTAACGAGCTCAACGCAGCTATATCTGCTCTCGTTCTTAAGCCGACAGAGGTTAAGGGCGCTATCCAGTTAGTTGAGTGGACTCCGTCTACTGATTCCTTCAACACATTCAGTGTAAAGGTTAACCACGTTGACGGCGACTATGCTTATAAGATTCAGTTTATTGATGCTGACGGTAACACAAGAACAATTACAAGACGCAACAAGGCCGGTATCGTAACAGCAGCTACTGTTAAGACCTATGATGCACAGGGTAACGAGTGCTCAGAGCTCAGTGCAGATGCAGCATATGATATTTGGACAATCAACACAAGAATTGCAACAGGCTGCGAGATCAAGGTTATCGCTAAGTTCGGTTACACTTGGGAGAGCCAGGATGTTGCTTACAAGTTCACAGTTGATCTTGTTAAGCCGACTCTTGACACAGCAGTATATGCCATCACTCCGGCTGCTACAGCAGGTAAGGTTGGCCGTGTCGGTGTTAAGGTTGAGACAGGTATGGATATCCAGGGCGTTCGTACAGTAATGTCAACAGGTGCAACCCTCACTCAGAAGGCTTACACAGTTGAGAACGGCCATAAGGTATTCGATGCTCAGGCAAGCTGCTACCTTGAAGGCGAAAACGTAATCAAGGTACAGGTTAAGTATGGCAACGAGTGGCATGACGCTGATTCGTTCACATACACAGCAACAAAATAAGTTGAACACTGATAAATCGGTGTGAAACTCCGGAGGGGGTGCAGGGTAACCTGCACCCCCGTTTTTATGAGCATTTTTCAATATAATAAAATAGAAATTGTTTCTTTTTTAACAAAGTCTTTTTGCAACTTTTGTAAAAACCTACAAAAAAAGTAAGAATTACCCGTTATAATGTGCATTTTGTATGTTGAAAATTGCTCAAAAAAAGGATATAATATAGTCGTAAAAAATTGATTTTTACGAAAGGAATGAATTTCTATGGAATTAACGACTAACAAGTCCGTACTTGACTGGATCAACGGAAAAGTTGACCTTGTTAAGCCCGACAAAATCGTATGGATCGACGGCTCTGAGGAGCAGCTTGACGGCCTTCGCAAAGAGGCTGTTGAGACCGGTGAAATGATTAAGCTTAATGAAGAAAAGCTTCCCGGATGTTATCTTCACAGAACAAAGCCGAACGATGTAGCACGTGTTGAGGACAGAACTTTTATCTGCTCAAAGAAGCAGGAGAACGCCGGCCCGACAAACAACTGGTGTGATCCCGACGAGATGTATAAGAGACTTTACGATATAGCAAGAGATTCTTATAAGGGCAGAACAATGTATGTTATCCCGTTCTCAATGGGTCCCATCGGCTCACCTCTTGCAAAGATTGGTATTGAGCTTACAGACTCGATTTATGTTGTTCTCAACATGGCTATTATGACCCGTGTAGGCAAGAAGGTTCTTGACGTACTCGGAGACAGCAACGATTGGGTTCGCGGCTTCCATGCAAAATGCGATGTTGATCCCGAAAAGAGATATATCTGTCAGTTCCCCGAGGACAACGCAATTATCTCCGTAAACTCTGCTTACGGCGGAAACGTTCTTCTCGGCAAGAAGTGCTTTGCTCTCAGAATTGCTTCTTACCAGGGCTGGAAAGAGGGCTGGATGGCTGAGCATATGCTTATCCTCGGTCTTCAGAATCCGAAGGGTGAAGTTAAATATGTTGCAGCTGCATTCCCGTCAGCCTGCGGCAAGACAAACCTTGCTATGCTTATTCCTCCGAAGTATCTTCAGGAGAAAGGCTACAAGATCTGGACAGTCGGCGACGATATCTCATGGATGAGAATCGGTGCAGACGGAAGACTTTATGCTATTAACCCTGAGAACGGATTCTTCGGCGTTGCACCGGGTACAAATGCAAAGTCGAACTTCAATGCTCTTGAGTCAACAAAGAAGAATACAATCTTCACGAATGTTGCTCTTAATCTTGATGATAACACAGTTTGGTGGGAGGGACTCAATAAGGATCTTCCGACAAACGCTATTGACTGGAAGGGCAACAAATGGGATGCTTCCAAATTTGATAAGGCTGACAAGAGCACATATGCCGCTCATCCGAACTCAAGATTCACTGCTCCGGCTGTTAACTGCCCGTGCATCTCTCCTGAGTTTGACAAGGGCGAGGGTGTGCCGATTTCGGCAATTATCTTCGGCGGACGCCGTGCAAAATGTGCTCCGCTGGTTTATCAGTCAAAGAGCTGGGAGAACGGTGTGTTCATCGGTTCCGCAATGGCTTCCGAGACAACCGCTGCCGCAGCAGGTGCAGTAGGAGTTGTACGTCGTGACCCGATGGCTATGCTTCCGTTCTGCGGATATCACATGGCTGACTACTTCCGGCATTGGCTCGACATGGGCAAGAAGCTCGGCGACAAGGCTCCGAAGATCTTCAATGTTAACTGGTTCCGTACCGATGATGAGGGTAACTTCATTTGGCCGGGATTCGGCGACAATATGCGTGTTCTTAACTGGATCGTTGACCGCTGTGAGGGTAAGGCTGACGCAACAGAGACCGCTATCGGTTATGTTCCGAAGCCGGAGGATATCGATCTTACAGACCTTGACATGGATATTGATACACTCAAGTCAATTCTTGATGTTGATAAGGACACATGGACCAAGGAAGCAGCCGAGATCGAGGAGCACTACAAGAAGTTTGGCGACAAGCTTCCGCAGGAGCTTAGAGATCAGCTTGCAACACTCAAGGCGAACCTCGAGAAATAATTATTATAAATATTTGCGACCGTCACACTCGTGGCGGTCGTTTTTCTTGGAAGCGGACATGCATAGATAAAATGCTGAATATATAAATAAACAACACCACCGCCGAGCAGAAATTCTGTTTGGCGGTGGCTTTTGTGTCGCAGCATTCGGGCTATGCGGGTTAGTACAATCAGTTTATTGTAACGCCGGGCGATAGTGATATATAACTAATATGTGTATTACACATTACTTTTTGTTCTATGCCAATTACTTTAAAGAAATTATCAGTTATATATCACTAACAAACAGTCCATTAGTGATATATAATTAAAAAAATATTGAGGTTTGACATGAATATATATGATTTTGTTGTAAAACGCATTTACGAGCTCTGCGAAGAACGTAACATAACGCCCAACGCTTTAAGCTGCTTTGCCGGAATATCTCAGTCAACCGTAAAAAGTATACTTAACGGAGAAAGCAAAAATCCGGGAATAGTTACCTTGAAAAAGATATGCGACGGTTTGGACATTACAATCGTTGATTTTTTCGATACCGAGGATTATTACGAACTTAAGCAGGAAATTTAATAGTGAGCCATTAAACATAAATTTAATTGGCAGCATTTTTGCAGATATTACAGAAATCAAGTTATGCGGTTTATTTGCCGATATAGAGGAGAAAACCCGAAGGAAAACTTTAATTTATGAAAAACACCTGTTAAAGTGTTATTTATTAAATAATAATTCAAAAAAACAGTTGAGATTTTTTTTAATTGTGGTATAATATGCATTGAATAGTGTATATATACAATTCAGTGCACCTTGCAAAATGAAAACAGACGTACTGACCCTCTGTGTATAATACACGGAGGACTTTTTATATCTAAGCGAAAGGATTGGTCGTAAAAATGGGTTCACCTTCTGCGAACAAGCGTAAATCAAGAGAGCAGGCTTTTATTATTCTTTTTGAAAAGTCGTTTAACACGGAGCTTTCGGTCGATGAAATAATGGATATCGCAATTGAGACGGAGGTCATTTCCAAGGACAAGATGACCGCCGATATCGTGAAAAAGGCTGAGGAAAATATTGATGAGATCGATGCCGCCATTGAGAGTAATCTCAAGGGCTGGAGCAAGCAGAGAATTTCAAAGGTCAGCCTTGCACTGCTGAGAATGGCTGTCTGCGAGATGAAATATTTTGACAAGGTTCCCGTCGGTGTTTCAATCAATGAAGCTGTCGAGATTTGCAAGGTCTACGGTTCGGACGAAGATAAGAGCTTTGTAAACGGAATTCTCGGCTCGATTTCAAGAGAAAAAGAGGATTGAAATGCCCGGCTTTTTAGGAATTGATACAAGCAATTACACAACCTCATGTGCGATTTATGACAGCAAAAACGATACTATCATTCATCGTAAGAGACTTTTGCCTGTAAAAAAAGGTGAACTCGGACTCCGTCAGAGTGACGCGGTTTTTCATCACACGGTTCAATTGCCCGAACTGATGAAGGAGCTTTTTGCCGACTTTGACGGCGAGATTGACGCAATAGGTGTTTCCGATGCACCGATGAGGGCGGAGGGCTCATATATGCCTTGCTTCCTGACCGGTGTGTGCGCCGCAGAGTCCATAGCGGCGGCAACAGGTAAGCCGCTTTACCGCTTTTCGCATCAGCAGGGACACATTATGGCGGCTCTGTTTTCATCGGGTAGACGTGAGCTGTACGGCAAGGATTTTTTCGCTTTTCATGTTTCGGGCGGCACAACGCAGGCATTGCTCGTCAGCGGTGAGCTGGACGCGAGGCTGATCGCTTCGTCACTCGATCTGAAAGCGGGTCAGGCGGTTGACAGAGTTGGCGTTATGCTCGGCTACCCGTTCCCGGCGGGAAAATATGTTGACGAGCTGGCACAGAAAAGCGACAAAAAATATAAGATAAATATAAAGCTCAAGGACGGCAACTGCTGCCTTTCGGGAGTTGAAAATAAATGCAGGGCGATGTTTGAAAAGGGAGAAAAGCCTGAGGATGTCTGCCGCTACTGCATTGATTACATAATGACGGCTCTTTATAAAATCGCACTTTTTGCGAAGGAAAAGTACGGCGATTTGCCGATGATTTTTTCGGGCGGAGTTATGTCGAATAAAATTATAAGAGAAGAGTTTGAAAAAACTCTCGGTGCAGGCTTTGCAACCCCTGAATTTTCGGCGGACAACGCTGCGGGAATCGCATTGCTGGCGCACAAGAGGACAATTGAATGAAATCAACAATACTGAGCGTTACGCAATTGAATACCTATATAAAGTCGATAATCGACGGTGATATGCTCCTGAGAAGTCTTTATGTTGTGGGTGAGATATCAAATTTCACGAATCACTATAGGACGGGACATTTTTATCTGACTCTCAAGGACGAGAGCTGCGCCGTTAAGGCTGTTATGTTTGCCTCTGCAAACAGACGGCTGAAATTCATGCCGGAGAACGGTATGAAGGTTATTGTCAGGGGCAGGGTTTCGGTTTTTGAACGTGACGGACAGTATCAGCTATATATTGATGATATGCAGCCTGACGGTTTGGGCGCACTTAATCTTGCGTTTGAGCAGTTGAAGAATAAGCTGGCGGAGGAGGGCTTGTTTGACGAGTGTTATAAAAAACCGATTCCGCACCGTTCAACACGGATTGGCGTTGTGACCTCGGCAACAGGCGCTGTCATTCAGGATATCAGAAACGTTATTTCAAGGCGATATCCGCTGGCGGAGATTATTCTTGCTCCCGTTCAGGTGCAGGGAGCATCGGCGGCTCCGCAGATAGTTGAAGCTATTGAGCAATTTAATTCGGGCGACTATGCCGACGTTCTGATCGTCGGTCGCGGCGGCGGTTCACTTGAGGATCTGTGGGCGTTCAACGAAGAAATCGTCGCAAGGGCGGTTTTTAACAGTAAAATTCCGATTATTTCGGCGGTCGGACACGAAACGGATTTCACTATCTGCGATTTTGTTGCCGATCTGCGAGCACCAACACCGTCGGCGGCGGCGGAGCTTGCCGTGCCGGATATCCGGGAGGACATTGCCTTTGTTCAAACGGTCGTTTACGAGTGCGAAGCAACGCTTTTGCAACGAATAAACGACGAAAAAAGAAAGCTTGACATTATAAAAGAAAGACTGGAATACAGAAGCCCGATTATGCTTATTGACCAAAAGCTGCAGCTCGTTGACAGCTATCTGACGAGCGCACTTCTGAGCATACAGCGGAAGCTGGACAAGGAAAATTCGAGATTTTCCGCAACGGCGGCAAGGCTTGACGCACTCAGCCCGTTGAAGGTCATGTCAAGGGGATATTCGATAGTCACGAAAGATGAAAAGGTCGTCATAAGCTCAAAAAAGCTTAAAAAAGGCGACAGAATAACCGTCGGATTCGCCGACGGAGAAAAAAATTGCGAGGTGCTTTAAATGGCGGCGAAAATGACATATGAGCAGGCAATGGCAAGGCTTGAGGAGATAGTCACAAAGCTTGACGACGGCAGTCTGCCGCTTGACGAATCAATAAAACTCTTTGAGGAAAGCACAAAGCTTGCCTCATTTTGCAACACGAGCCTTGAAAAGGCAAAGTTGAAAATCACCGATCTCTCCGAGAAGCAGGAGACCTGACAAAAAGGAATGATTATATGAGCCATATTGAAATGATAAACAAGGCACTGGAGGGTTACATGCCCGAGAGCGAGGATATAGTCAGCCGTGCAATGCGCTACAGCGTTGAGAACGGCGGTAAGCGCATCAGACCGGAGCTTGTGCTCTCGTTCTGCGAGGCTTGCGGCGGAGACGCAGAGAGTGCACTGCCGCTTGCATGTGCGCTTGAAATGATACACACCTATTCGTTGATTCATGACGATTTGCCGTGCATGGATAACGATGATTTTCGCCGTGGAAAGCCGTCCTGTCATATTGCATTTGGATATGAATATGCTCTCCTTGCGGGCGATGCTCTTTTGACGCTTGCATTTGAAACGGCGGTTAAAGCGAAGCTGCCTGCCGACAGAATAATAGATTCGATTGCCGTTCTCTCAAAGGCGGCAGGCTGGGCGGGAATGGTCGGCGGTCAGGTCATGGATCTTAAAAACGAGGGCAAAAAGGTCGGCATTGAAGATATAGAAAAAACCGATGCGCTCAAAACGGGCGAGCTTATTCGTGCCGCCTGCGTCATGGGCTGTATTGCTGCCGGACGGAAGGATATGATCCCCGCCGCCGAGGAGTATGCGAGATGCATCGGAATATCATTCCAGATAGTCGATGATATTCTTGACGTGACAAGTGACGAAAAGACGCTCGGCAAGCCTATAGGCAGTGATGATGAAAACAAAAAATGCACATATGTTTCACTTCTCGGAATCGAACGCTCGAAGGAGATTGTTTCCGAGCTTACGGAAAAGGCAAAGGAAGCCATGAAGGGCTTTGACGGTGATGCCGAATTTCTTATTGACTTTGCCGATAAAATGGAAAAGAGAAAGAACTAATTACCTGTTTAATCGGATGTGAAGAGTATTGGATAAGGAAATAAAATATCTCAATAAAATACATTCGCCTGCTGATCTGAAAAAGCTTAACAGCTCCGAATATCCCGAGCTTGCGCAGGAAATAAGAGATGTACTTGTTGATACCGTTTCAAAAAACGGCGGTCATCTTGCGTCCAATCTTGGCGCAGTTGAATTGACAATTGCAATTCATCTGACGTTTGACTCGCCGAAGGACAGAATTGTTTGGGACGTCGGTCACCAGGCATATACGCATAAGCTTTTGACGGGTCGTTACGATGTCTTTGATACGATACGCCAAAAGGACGGAATATCGGGATTTTGTCATCCGAATGAGAGCGAGCACGACACATTCTACAGCGGACACAGCGGAACGTCGGTTTCCTCGGCTTTCGGCATTGCAGAAGCGAATAAAATAAAAAAGAACAATAATTATACGGTTGCTGTTATCGGTGACGGCTCGTTTACGGGCGGACTTGTTTATGAGGCGCTCAATAACGCAGGCAGGTCAAAGACAAATCTTATCGTTATTCTCAACGATAATGAGATGTCAATTTCGAAAAATGTCGGCTCTGTTGCAAAATATCTCACTAAAATCCGTTCAAAGAAACGTTATGTTCGAATGAAAGCAAGACTTGAGCGTTTCCTTGACAGAATTCCGCTTATCGGACACAGCATGGCAAGCGGACTGTTCAGTTTCAAAACAGCGATAAAAAATCTCATTTACGAAAGCACAATTTTTGAAAAAATGGGATTCAGATACATGGGACCGATTGACGGACATGACATTGGAATGATGTGTGAGGCTTTGGAGACTGCCAAGAGTCTCGGTGCACCTGTTTTGCTTCATGTTAACACCGTCAAAGGCAAGGGATATAACTATGCGGAAAAGGATCCGAGCCATTTTCACGGTGTTTCGGATTTCGATATAGATACGGGCGAACCTCATTCGTCGGGAGACACTTTCTGCAATGAGTTCGGTAAACTGATGTGCAAGATGGCACATGAGGATAGACGCATTACGCTCATCACTGCCGCAATGTCGCTCGGAACAGGGCTGACAGAGTTCAGCGAAAAGTATTCTGAAAGGTTTTTCGATGTCGGCATCGCCGAGGAGCATGCCGTAACTTTTGCATCGGGACTTTCAAAGGGCGGAATGCTGCCTGTTTTTGCGGTTTATTCAACGTTTTTGCAGCGTTGCTATGATGAGATAATGCATGACGGCGCATTACAGGATCAGAAGCTTGTGCTCGCTATTGATCGTGCAGGCTTTGTTGGTGACGACGGTGAGACGCATAACGGACTTTATGATGTTGCATTTTTGCAGAGTATCCCCAAGGTAACTGTTTATTCCCCAGCAACCTATGATGAAATGAAGATTGATTTCGGTAACGCATTTTACCGTGACAAGGACGTTGTCGCAGTTCGTTATCCAAGGGGAGGCGAGCCTGAAATTCCTGAAGATTACGAACCGTCATTCGGAACCTATGACATTTACGGCAATATCTCTGCCGATAAGGTTATCGTAACCTACGGAAGGCTGTTTTTTGAAGCTGCAAAGGCAATAAAGGAGCTGGCAAATCACAGTATTGACGCAAAGGTCTTAAAGCTTAACAGGATAAAGCCGATTGACCCCGAGGCTCTCAAGGCGGTTATGAATGCAACGCATATTTTCTTCTACGAGGAGGGAGTCAGAAGCGGCGGAATAGGTGAAAAGTTTGCCGCCGAGCTCCTCCAACACGGTTACAAGGGCAATTATGATATAACGGCTGTCGAGGATTGCTTTGTTAAGCAGGCAAAGGTGCCTGAGCTTATTAAGCAGTACGGATTTGACAGTGACAGCATGGTGAATAAAATCGTTGAAAAGACAGCTGAGGTGTAAATATTGTCGGATAAAATAAGACTTGATATAGCGCTCACTCAGCGCGGACTTGCCGAATCGAGGGAGAAGGCAAAGGCGCTGATTATGGCGGGACAGGTTTACCTCAATGATCGGAAGGAGCTTAAAGCAGGAGCTTCGGTGAAGCCTGATGATGAAATTGAAGTCAGGGGAAGCCGTAATCCCTTTGTCAGCAGGGGCGGACTGAAGCTGCAAAAAGCAGCGGAAAAATTTGATATTGATCTCGGCGGATGCATATGTATGGATATAGGCGCATCGACGGGAGGCTTTACGGACTGTATGCTCACCCACGGCGCAAGTAAGGTGTATTCGATTGATGTCGGCTACGGTCAGCTTGCATGGAAGCTGAGAACGGACGAGCGTGTTGTCAACATGGAGCGCACCAATTTCAGGTATGTTACACATAATGAGATTCCCGAGGATATTGACTTTGCAAGCGTTGATGTTTCTTTCATTTCGCTGAGAATAATTCTTCCTGTTCTGCGTGAACTTCTCAAAAGTGACGGACAGGCTGTGTGCCTTATAAAGCCGCAGTTTGAAGCGGGCAGAGAAAAAATCGGCAAAAAGGGTGTTGTCCGGGATCCGCAGGTTCATATTGAGGTCGTTGAAAATATAGTGAATTTTGCACTTGAAAACGGATTTGACGTAAAAAATCTTGATTTTTCACCGATCAAAGGTCCGGAGGGAAATATTGAATATCTTATGCACATTCAAAAGAGCGAAAATGCACAGAAAATGTGTGAAATAACGCCGGAGGAGCTTGTGGAGCTTTCACACGGCGAGCTTGATAAATAAGGCAGGGGAACAGCATGAAAATCGCGTTACTTCCTAATTTAACAAGAAAAAACGCTTTGCAGGTATCGCTTGAAGTCTGCGCCGAGCTTGAAAAGCACAGTATGAGCTATTGCATAAAGCGTGATTATAAAGATGAATTCAAGGATACAAAAGCCGAGTTCATCACGGTTGATGAAATGATTAAGATCTGCGATATTGTGATAGCGGTCGGTGGCGACGGAACTATAATTCACGCAGCGAAATTCGGCAAACCGACTCTTGGTATCAATGCGGGACGGATTGCATTTATGGCAGGTCTTGAGCCGTCGGAGCTTAATATGCTTTCCAATCTCAAGAGCGGAAAATATGAGCTTGACCGTCGCATGATGCTGAAAGCGGAAATCATGTCACCCGATAACAGGGTGCTCAGCGTTCACTATTGCGTCAATGATGCGGTTGTTGCAAGAGGCTTCCAGATAAAGATGGACGATTTTGTTGTTGAGCACAACGGAAAGTTCCTCAATAAATACACGGCGGACGGAATTATTTTTTCCACGCCGACAGGTTCAACGGCATACAATCTTTCGGCGGGCGGACCTGTGGTCGATCCGCAGATCGAAAGTATATTGCTTACACCGATATGCACACATTCCCTTTTTTCCCGCGCGTTGATTTTTAAGCCTGATTCGGAATTTATTCTTCACGGCAAGGGAGACGTCGAAATCGGTCTTTCCTGCGACGGAGAGGACTCAATTCCGATTGAGAGCGGATGCTCGGTCAGAATTTCCAAAGCCGATATGTTCGGCGAATTTATAAGAATAAAGAACGAAACGTTTCTTGAAATACTTAACAGCAAGCTGGAGCAGAGGCGGCTGTAAAAGGAGATAAAAATGTCATGAAAAAGAAAAGACACAGTATGATTCTCAAGCTTATCGAGATGTACGCGATCGGCACTCAGGAGGAGATGCTTGAGAAGCTTGAAGAGAACGGATTCAGCTCAACTCAGGCGACAGTTTCCCGCGATATTAAAGAGTTGAGACTCGTCAAGCAGATGGATAAGAACGGCGTTTACCGCTATGTTGAGGGCAAGAGTGAGACCGATGAATACCTTTCAAAGTTTACAACGATTTTTTCTCATTCGGTCGTTTCCTCGGATTATGCAGGTAACATGGTTGTTATCAAATGCCATGTCGGCATGGCGAATGCGGCGTGCGCAGCCTTTGACAACATGGAGTGGGAAGGCCTTGTCGGCACGATTGCAGGCGATGACACGATTTTTGCTCTTTGCAGAACCGAAGCTACCGCCCACGAGCTGAAAGAATCTATCGACAGAATAGTCAAATAAATCGGCCGCACAATTTGAGGATGTGATAATATGCTTACAAGTCTGAAAATTGAAAATGTTGCAATAATCGAAAGTGCTGCCATTGAATTCGGCTGCGGACTTAATGTTCTGACAGGTGAAACGGGTGCAGGAAAATCAATTGTCATTGACTCGATAAATGCTATCCTCGGCGAGCGGACTTCCCGTGATATCATCAGAACAGGAGCGCAGAGTGCAAAGGTTTATGCCGTCTTTGAGGATGTAAATGAAAGAGTTCGCAATTTTCTTGACGAGAACGGAATTGATTGCGAGGACGGTGTGCTGATAATCAACAGGACACTCAGCCGTGAGGGAAAAAATGTCTGCCGTATTAACGGTGCACCCGTGACGGTCTCGATGCTTCGTGAAATCGGCGGCGAGCTGATTGACATTCACGGTCAGCATGACAACCAGTCGCTTCTTTCTCCCGAAAAGCATTGCGGCTTTGTTGACAGCTTCGCAGGCAATTCGGACTTAATTGCAGATTATAGAAAGAAATACGGTAGGCTTTGCGAGATAAGAAGCAGGCTTAAAAAGCTGACGACCGATGAAAGCTCCAAGTCGCAAAGAATTGATTTTTTAACATACCAAATTGATGAGCTTGAAAAGGCGGAAATAACAATTGGTGAGCGTGACGAGCTGAAGGCGAGAAAATCTCTTATCAATAATTCGCAGAAGGTTATCGAAAGCCTTAACATCGCCTATGAAGCCTTGAAAGCCGACGGAGCAGGAATTGACATGATAACCGATGCGGAATCGGAGATAGCGAATGCGAGTGCTTATATGGAGATGCTCGGTGAAGCTTCTGAGAAAATAACCGATATCAGATACGAGCTTGAGGATATCGCCGAAACGGTGCGTGACGCAATGGCGGAGGTTGATTTTGACCCGTCCGAGCTTGAGGATATAGACGAAAGGTTGGATCTGCTCTATCGTTTTTCAAAAAAATACGGAGACACCGAGGAGGAAATGCTCGAATATCTTGAAAAGGCGAGAGCCGAGCTTGATAACATAGCTTTTTCCGAGGAAAGAGTTAAGGAGCTTCAAAAGCAGGAAAAGGAAGCCCTCGTCGAAACGGAAACGGCGGCTCGCAAGCTGACCGAATCAAGAAAAGCGGCAGGCGAAAAGCTCAGCAATGCAATATGCTCGGAGCTCGAATTTCTTGATATGCCGAATGTTCGCTTTGTCGTGAAATGCAGCGATATCGGCTTGACGGAAAACGGAAAAGATGAAATTGAATTTTTGATTTCAGCCAATGCCGGTGAAGAGCCGAAGCCTCTTGCAAAGATTGCTTCGGGCGGTGAGCTTTCAAGAATCATGCTTGCGATTAAAAATGTTCTTGCCGAGACCGACGGCGTTGACACGATGATTTTTGATGAAATTGATACGGGTGTCAGCGGCAGAGCAGCGCAGAAGATTGCAATGAAGCTCAGAAGCGCATCTAAGGGCAGACAGGTCATCTGCGTTACACACCTTGCACAAATTGCGGCTCAGGGCGACGTTCACCTTTATATCAGCAAGTCTGTTTCCGACGGAAAGACATATACAAACATTAAGTCGCTCATTGAGGAAGAACGTGTTGCGGAAATTGCACGAATTATGGGCGGCATGGAGATTACAAAGCTCCAGCTCGAGAGCGCAAGAGAGATGCTCGGGAATGCAGGTAATTTATAAACAAAAGGACTGTCGCTGAGTGCGGCAGCCTTTTTTCATACGACGGATATATGAGGGTATTTTTGGGTATTGTAATTTTTTTGAATCTGTGATACAATGTAAAAAAATATAATGGAGATTGTGTAAAATGAAGAAGGAAAACTCAAAAACACGTTACATAGCTTTGCTTTGTTCATTCATAATAGTATTCAGCGTTGTGCTGACGGGCTGCGGCTCTGTTAAGAAAATTACTCAGAAGAAGTCTGCCAACGGTTCGGACGAAATTCAAATCGGACAGGGCAACGACATTCTGGAGGGTCCGACACAGATTGTTGTCGGCGATGACGGCCAGTCTTTTATTGTTGACAACAACGGTCATTCGGTCGTTTACAACCCGAATCAGTCCGGCAACAAGTACACGGCAAGCAATATTACCCCGAGCAATACAACTCCGAGCGCTTCGACAAACAGGCAGACGACAACAAAGAAAACCGTAACAAAGAGAACCACTACAAAACCGGAGTCGACAACAGCCTCGCCGAATGTAGTTTACAATGCTCTTGCTCCGCAGAGAAAGTTCGGATTTAACGGCGCTTATGACTGGGGCGCCAAGTTTGTTAATTTCTATCTTTCAACCATCAGAATCTATTTCACCTATAACGACAAGGACTGGCTTATTGAGCTTTGGAAGGGCGAATATGCCATGGCTACGGTCGGCTGTGAGGTTGGTTTTTATTACAGAGACCACAATCAGACCGCACTTGATACATTCGGCCCCAATAACCTTCTTTATAAGTGTGTTGAGGATCAGGACGCAATGCCCGTTTCAATGAAGCTCTGGCAGTATGAGAAAGCTGCGGATTCAACTCCCGTTCAGAAGATTGACTACGGCAAGAGATATTGCTGGTGGGCAGCGGACTTCGAGACGGGTGTGCTTGAAAAGCACCGTGACCAAACAACGCTCGTGATGGTTGCAACAATCGAATTCCCGACGGACAAAATGATGAATCTATTCATTGACGGACTTGAGAAAGAGGGCTTCAAGGAAGGCTCAATCAACAATTACCACAATGTTGAGAGATACTCGGTCAGCGGCAAAACCGTTACGATTTGCTGGAAAAATTATGATTACAGTAAGGCTCATGCATAAAACAGATTTATTGTATAAACTTTTTTCTAATTTTTCTTAAACCGCTTGACTTTTGTATTATTATGGGTTACAATACTCATGCTAATAAATATTATGAAAGGATGAATTCGTATGAAAAAGTTCTTGGCAATTCTTATGGTAGCCGCTGTCTGCGCAACTGTTGCTTTCTCTGTTCGTGCTGAAAACGATGTAGCTGAAGATGTTCCCGAGACAACAACTTCAACAATCGAAGGTGCTGTTTCAGCTCTCCAGAATGACGAAAAGGCAGAAGATATTGCAAATGACATTGTTGACGCTATTAAGACGGGCGCTTCAAAAGAAGATGTTGCTGACCTCGTTGCAACTCTTGAGAAGTACATCAACGATAAGGGCATCGGTTCCGATGAAATTAAGGATCCGGGCGCACTTCGTGATATCGCTGATGCATTCCTTACAGATGCCGGCGTGGACGTAGAAGCTCTTAATAATGCTATTTCAAACAGCATTATTGCTAACAAGGCTCTTGAGCTTTACTACAAGCCTGAAAATGAGACAACAACAGAGCCGGAAACTCCTACGGAGGAGCCGGAACCAGAGATTCCCGCATGCGGTTTCGTTGGTTGATTTCTATTTAAAATGCAGTGTAAAGGTGATGGAAAACCATCACCTTTTTGCTTTATTAACCAAATTTTAACAATTATTTAATTTGTACGCATTATTTTTATTGTCTAATAATTTTAGTGAAATTATCAGTGTCGGAAAGAGTGGGACGTGCTATATCCTCCTCTTTTACTTTCCTTTTTAAGGTCGGCATACTGTTGGTGTTCAGTTCATTTTCAATTCTATTCAGGATCATGGTCTTGCCGATTCCGTAATTATTGATTGTCAGCTTATAATTTTTCAAAGTACCGGGACTTTTAAAAAAATCTTCACTCTCTTTGGCAGAAAAACCTGTTAAAGCTTCGATTACCGATATGCAAAGCGGTTCGAAGCCGGTCTTATCGTTGTTTTTTACAGTGACGGTGCATTGGGTGATTTCACCGTCTTTGGCGGCATAAAGGCAAAGCAATGCACTGCCTTCGATTCTTTTGTAAACAAAATCATTGCCGCTCTTGTAAACGGTAAACATTGAGCTTTCCAGCTCGCTTTCCGTTATGCTGTTGTATTTTTTCAGCAGCTCGTCAATATTGAGTTGTTTCTGACCCACGCAGGAGGTCAGAAGAATTATTATTAACAAAGGAAATATTATTTTGAGGGGTTTCATGTCGTTCTCCCGATAAAATATTGATTAGTATATAGATATAAAGTTAAGGGGTGCGTTTATGCAGCAGAAAAAGAAGAAAAACAAAAAAGTTATTATCCTCTGCTCGATTTTGGCGGTGGTTGTCCTCTCGGCCATAGCTTACATGATTTTCAAGCCCGATGAAAAGCTTGCTGTCAGCACTGTCGAGGTTACAAAGCAGACGATTAACGAAACGCTTGACACAACGGGAACTGTTTCAACCGCTTCGGAGAAAACCTATGCGCTGATTGACAAGGTAAAGGTCAAGACAGTCAACGTCAAGGTCGGCGATACAGTTAAAGCAGGAGATGTTCTCGCTACTTTCGATGTTTCTTCGCTTGAAGCGGCACTGAATGAAAAAGAAAACAACTATCAAAAGGCTCTTGCCGCATATAATAAGGCAAAAAATGAGGCATCCTCTGCAAGCAAGAGTATTGCAAGCACAAAGAAGCAGATTTCCGACCTTGAAAAGCAGATAGAAACGCTCAAGGCGAAATCAAACACATCAAAAAATAAGCCGTCGTCATCCGGAAATTCGGCAGGTGTAAAGGTCTCTGATGACCTTGTGAAGAGATTTATAAAAGTCGCAAAGCTTTTCGGTGTTGAATATGACGAGGCAACAGCGAAAAAGGTACTCATAGCGCTCCTTTCGGCGGGATCAAGCAGCTCGGATATTTCCGGCTTACTCGACAACCTCGGAAAGATAGCAGGCGGTTCCGGTTCCTTTGATATGAATGCTTTTGCTCGGATGAGCGGCGGCTCAAGTGCACTGATCAATGCCGAAATGTCACTTGTTCAGCTCAAGGCTCAGCTCGCAACGCTTGAATTGCAGTCAAACGATACCTACCTTTCGATTTATAAAACAATATATGAAAACGCACAGTCGGAATATCAAAAGACTCTTACTCAGACAAATGAAATGAAAAAGGGCTGGATTGCAGAGGAAAAAGGGCTTGTCAGTGAGGTTAATATTACTGTCGGCGAAACGGTTGAGGTTCAGACCGCTGTTGACGGCAAGAATATTGATATCAGCTCCATAATTTCTTCCGTTTCCTCGGGGCTTGATGTTTCAAAGATGATAAGCGCTTTCTTCGGCTCGGAAAAGGTTGGCATAAAGGTTCTCAATTATCCTCTTGTTGCCGATATTTCGCTGAGTAAATATGATGTGCTTGATGTGAGCCTCAATCAAGAGGTTTCGGTAAAATCGGCAAATAATGAAGTCCATGAGGGCAGAGTATCCTATGTCGGAGCAATTGCAACATCCACCGGCAGCTCGTTTGATATCAATTCAATTATGTCAGGCAGCGGAAACTCAAACACAATTCCGGCCCAAGTTACAATAGAGAACGGTGACAAGTCATTCATAGTCGGAACAGACGTTGATATTTCAATAATTACGGACACTCAGGAAAATGCGCTCGTCGTTCCTGTTGAAGCGATAATTATTGACGGCTCGGACGTTTATGTTTATGCATATAATCAGGAGAAATCAACCGCAGAAAAGAAGAAGGTCACTCTCGGAATCTCAAATGATACCTATTATCAGGTTCTTTCGGGAGTAAAAGAGGGCGATATTCTTATAAAAAACACAAGCGGGCTTGCTGACGGAGAAAAGGTTAAGCTGAAGTAACGGAGGACTGCTGTGGATATCAGAGAGAATATACGGATTGCAATTTTCAGTATAAAAACAAATATGATGCGTTCGCTTTTGACGATGCTCGGTATCATAATCGGCGTTGCTTCTGTTATTGCGATTATAACCATCGGCAACGGTGGCCGTGATTATATTGTCGGTATGATTGAGGATATGGGCTCAAATGCCATTCAGATTTCCGTCAATGCCAATACTGCCAACCAGTCGAACTATATAACCGAGGAGGATATTTCCTCAATAAAAAAGCTCGGTACTGTCAGCTATTGTTCGCCTTATGAATTCTCATTCGGTCAGGCACAGGCAGGCAAATATGACGGTTTGGTTTTCACAATTGCAGGCAATGAGGATTTGCTTTTTATCAATCAGATGACAACAAAGTACGGCAGATCATGGACTAAGGACGAATATGACCAGAAGCGAAATGTTTGCATCATCAGCACAATGACGGCTAAAAAGATTTTCGGCAAAGAAAACTGTGTCGGAGAAACGATAAATTATACAATAAATAATACGACGGTTTCCCTGAAAATTATCGGCGTTGTTGATATGACGGAAAATTCCATGGTATCGCAAGACCAACTTGAAAGCATGATGTCAACTTTTTCAACAGGTGCAATGAGCATGGAAATGCTTGCGATACCGGCATCGCTCAACGGTGAGCTTACTGACAAGGTGAATAGGTATACGCAGCTTTATCTGATGGCAAGCAATGACGCAGACCTTGATAACACAGGCGAATCGGCTCTCAATCTCATAAAAACAAGACATGGCAGCTTTGATGATTCGGTTTATTCGCTTAGCATTATGGCGACATATATTGATCTGCTTGATTCTGTTATAAGTATTTTCACCACATTCATTGCCGCTGTCAGTGCGATATCATTGCTTGTCGGCGGAATAGGCGTTATGAATATCATGTTGGTTTCGGTAACCGAGAGAACAAGAGAAATCGGTATCAGAAAGGCTCTCGGAGCCAAGACATCGACCATTATGCTCCAGTTCCTGACAGAATCCGTAATTTTGTGTCTGCTCGGCGGTGCAATAGGCTTTGTGCTCGGAGTCGGCGGTGCATGGGCGGTTGCGGCTTATATCAACGTACCGATAACGGTTAAATTTTCAACAGTTCTTATCGCTGTAGGATTTTCAAGCGCAATAGGAATTTTCTTCGGAATTTATCCTGCAAAGCGCGCGGCTCAAATGACGCCGATCGAAGCCTTGAGAAGAGATTAAAAAAGTAACCGAAGGATTAAACGGCTGCGGCGAAAAAGCTGCAGCCGATATTTCATATAGGAGTGATATGAATGGCAGTCCATGAATTTGCGATGATGCCGCATGAGCCTCAAAAAGGCGTGAGGTTTGATATGTACGAGCCGCAGAAATATGCGTGCATAGCGGTGCCCGACGATGCAATTGAAGGTATTTTACCAAAGCTTGCCGAGATAGAGTTCTATCACCATGTTGTTGATGAGCCGAAAAAAGGGCTTGCATATTGCGGTATAACGTTGATTCCGCCGACCTCGGAGCGGAGCTTTATTGAAGCGATAGGAAATTCGGCAGAGCTTGATAAGCTCAGAACGCTTCTTGAAACGGCAGTGATGTTTGATAAATGGGTAATTCATTTCGGAATATAAGCGGAGGCACAAAAATGGAGAATGTGAATATTCGTGTGGCGTCACCCGACGATGCCGAGAAGCTGTTGAAAATTTATGCACCTTATGTTGAGAAAACGGCTATCACGTTTGAGTATGACGTGCCGACAGTGCATGAATTCAAAAAGCGGATTGAGAACACACTGGAAAGATATCCGTACCTTGTTGCCGAGGTTGGAGACAAGATCGTAGGATATGCTTACACAGGCTCGTTTGTAGGGCGTGCGGCTTATGACCATTCGGCGGAAACATCAATTTATATTGACGAAGGCTGCCGCAATAAAGGAATCGGCAAAAGGCTCTATGCTGCGATTGAAGAAATATCTGTGGCTCAGAATGTTATAAATCTATATGCCTGCATCGGTTATCCGGAGGTCGAGGACGAGCATTTGACTATGAACAGCGTCGATTTTCATGAGCACCTCGGCTATAAAACCGTAGGTCGGTTTGAAAAATGCGGCAGAAAGTTTGACACATGGTACGACATGGTGTGGATGGAAAAAATGATTGGGGAGCATGACGAGGACGTTAAAATGTTTGTGCCGTTCCCCGAGCTTATATTGTAATAAAAGCGGCAATTCTGTTGCCGTTTTTTTATAAAATTATTACAATTTTTTTATTGACATAAAGTCAGGTTTAGGTGTTATAATTACTTTTGAAAAGAAGATGGGTGATTGCTTGAAAGGAGCGGTATTATGGAATATGTTAAGCTTTACAATGGCCTTACAATGCCGATTTTCGGAATAGGAACGTATTTGCTTTCACCCGATGAAGCGGAAAAGTCCGTTTTTGCTGCGCTTGAATGCGGTTACAGACTTATAGATACGGCAAATATGTATGCCAACGAAAAGGCTGTCGGCAGGGCAATGAAAGATTCGGGACTGCAACGCAGCGAAATTTTTCTTGAAACAAAGATATGGCCGACTCATTACACGGACGAGAATGCGATTGACAGAACCCTTGAGCGACTGGGCACCGATTATATTGACCTTTTGCTGATTCATCAGCCGACGGGAGATTTCATCTCGGGATACAGAATGCTTGAAAAAGCTTATCGGGAGGGCAAGGTAAGATCAATAGGCCTTTCGAATTTTACTCAGCAGGAAATGTGTCGGATGATGAATGTTTGTTCAATAAAGCCGGCTGTGCTTCAGACAGAATTACATCCGTACTCCGGTGAACAGGAACTGAAAAAATTCTTAAATCTTCAGGATATTCGAATCCAGGCATGGTATCCGCTCGGTCACGGCGACAGCAAACTGATAAGCGAGCCGATATTTACAAGGCTGGCAAAAAAATACGGCAAGACAAATGCACAAATAATTCTTCGCTGGCATGTTCAGGAGGGTAATATCGTCATCCCCGGATCAAAATCTCCCGATCATATCAGGGAAAATATAGATATCTTCGATTTTGAACTGACAGAGAGTGAGATGCTTAACATCGGTGCGATTGACAGAGGGGAACGTTATTATAAACGCTCACCGGAAAGATTCGAAAGATATCTTAATATGAAAATCCCGTTTGAGGATTAAGGCAACACCTGCAAATAATGATACACACCTCGTTTTTGAGGCGTTGCGTAAAAACAGGAAACCGCTTGAGTTTATCGCTCAAGCGGTTTTAGCAATCAGTATTTTCTTTTTATTTTAAGCGTTGTTGTTTTTGGAAACTCCGTGTCACGAATCTTGGTTTTTGTGACCTGCTTATACGTCGGAAGCTGCATATTTATTGCACGCACATCCTTTTTGAGTCTGTCTTTTGCGTCGGGTTCATTCTCATCAAGAAAGAATTCAGCGGTTATTGCACCGTTTTCTTCGTAGACAACGACCTCTTTTATGTAGTCCACCGTCAAAAGCTTGTCCTCAATCTCTTCGGGTGAAACATTTTTTCCGTTTGAAAGAACGATGATGTTTTTCTTACGACCTCTTAGGAAAAGGAAGCCGTCCTTATCCATGTAACCATAGTCGCCTGTTTTGAACCAATCTCCGTCAAAGGCTTCTGCTGTTGCCTCCGGTTCGTCATAATAGCCCATCATAACATTTGAGCCCCGTGCATAGACCTCACCGATGCCCTCTTCGTCAGGATCCTTTATCATAATGTCATTGCACTCAAGCGCATAGCCTGCACTGCCGAGCTTATAGTTGCTGAGCCTGTTGCAGGTGATGATCGGCGAACACTCTGTGGTGCCATATCCGTTTATTATTTGAATTCCCAGCTCATAAAGACCTTTCTCATATTTTGTATCAAGAGACGCACCGCCGCAGATTATCATTTCAAGATCTCCGCCGAGGTTGTCGAGAACCTCTTTAAAAAGCTTCCTCCTGACATCAATACCGATCTTCATTAGCGCATTGCTCAGCTTGATGCCTTTTTTGAGTTTTTCTTCCTTACCCTCCTTGCGTGCGGTGAACCAAATCTTTTTATAGATTGTTTCAACGGCAAGAGGAACAGCCGTAATGTGCTGCGGATGATAGGCATACATATCCTTCTGAAGATTTCTCAGATTTGAGCATATATAGCCCCACTTTGAAAGCAGCAGGCATGCAAAAAGTGCACTTGCCCAAGAAAAAGTATGGTTAAACGGAAGAAATGCAACTGTTCGATCTGCCGTCATCGCCCGGCATGTTGCTATTGCATCGACGGCAACGTTCTTTTGAGAGAGCATAACGCCCTTGCTCTTGCCCGTTGTGCCGGAGGTATAAACGATAAATCCAAGGTCATCGGGCTTAACCTCGTCATCGAGATAATATTTCGCTCCGTTGTCAAGCTCATCATGTCCCATTTTGACAAGCTCATCAAAATCCTCGAGCTTGAGATAAAACGAAAGCTTGACATCGGGATTTTCTTTCATAAGCTGAATTGCAGGTTCAAAATCCCGGGCATAATAAATCGCGTCGCATCCGCTTCTTACCATGAGATCGACAAGATCTTCTTTCGGAAGCTTTGGGTCAAGCGGAATAGCGATCATATTTCCGCTGGCGATAGAATAAAAAGCCGCTATCCAGTAGTAGCTGTTTTCGCTGAGAATGGCGACCTTTTTACCTTTTAAACCAAGGGTGTAAAGATGCTGACCAAGTCCCGTTGTGTCATAAAAAACTTCGTCAAAGGCCTTCTCACAGTATTCGCCATTCATATTCTTAAAGGCATACTGTTTGTTATGTTTGCCTTGCTTTGCGCCATATATAATAATATCCTTGACGGTGTCCATGTCGGGAATATCCCCGTATTTCCTGTATTTAACTTTTGCCTTCATTCTATTTCCTCCGTATTCACAGACATCTGTCTTTATTGGATTATCCTGACAAGCAAAATAAATTTTAACACAAATTACGGGTTTATTCAAGAGCTTTAAACGCTTGAAATCTTAATTTTTGATTAAGATTTTGTCATAGAAAATAAAAGCGCACCCACGTGTCCATACCGCATGGGTGCAAAAACTATAAGTTATGAATTGTATTTAAGAAAGAAAGAACCTATTTCACTGTTATTCTTTGTGATTTCTCCGTTATTGTCCATAATCTTACATATATATTATACATTAAAACTACTATATTGCAGATATAGTTAAATTGTTATATAACTATTTGAAGAAAACATTTAATTTTAATCAACCTAAATTGATTTTTGCGAGAAACTGTTATATAATACCTTAGTAGCAATCCGACTGACGGTAAATTTGAGAACGGAGGCGGTTGAATGATAAAAAATATTATATTTGATATGGGCGGAGTTCTGATTGATTTTGATCCGGTTCGTTCGGTCAGTAATCACTTTGCTCCCGAGGACAGAGACGCTGTTCTTGCGAATACCTTCCGTTCAAAAGAATGGGCGCTGATGGATAAGGGAGACCTTTCCGTTGAGGAAGCGCTGAATAAAATGAACAGCCGTTTGCCCGAAAGACTTCATGCCGAGGTACGCAAAATGGTGATTGAGCGTGAGACTGAAATGCCGCCGATCAACGAGATGTATCCGGTTGTTAAAGCTCTCAAGGAGAATGGGTACAAGATCTATCTTCTTTCAAATTGTCCCGATTGGTTTGACGATTTCAAAAAAAGTGTACCTGCGTTTGCCTTTTTCGACGGATTTATCATCTCGGCGCGCTATAATGAAATAAAACCGTCGGAGAAGATTTACAGGATTTTGTTTGATGAGTTTTCAATGATTCCCGAAGAGTGTTTCTTCATTGACGATTCGCAGACGAATGTTGATATGGCCGAATATGTCGGAATGAAAGCTCATTGCTTCGGCGATCGTGATATTGAAAGACTTAAACAAGATATGAGAAACAACAACATAGTAATTTAATTAGAATTGGAGCTAAAAATGTCCTGTTTTACAAAAGCTCTGAAGGGTCTCGGTGAGTATCGCTCCCTGCTTTATAATGTGACAAACCGACGCTTGCCTGCGGGTGCGCTCGGACTGTCGCAGATTCACAAGGCGCACGTGATATCGGCGCTTTGCCAAGACCTTTCACCTCACAAAGCAATAGTTATAACGCCCGACGAAAGCTCGGCGAATAAGCTGTGTAAAGATCTCAATGCCTTTGGCTGTGATGCCGTCATGTATCCTGCCGGAGACATATCCCTGCGCCCCGACGACATAAAATCCCGTGATTATGAACATTCCAGACTGAGCGTGCTCGGCCATCTCGTCGATGGCAGTGTGCGTGCGGTTGTCTGCTCGGTTGAGGCGGCTTTGCAGCTCACAATTCCTCCCGAGGAGCTTATCGCCAAGAGGATAACGCTCACCGTCGGCGAAACCGTCGAGCAGGATGAGCTTATTGACAGGCTCATCAATGCCGGATATACAAGGAGCAGCCAGGTTGACGGCTCGGGTCAGTTCGCCGTCAGGGGCGGAATAATTGATATCTTTTCTCCCGACTGCGCTAATCCTTACCGAGTTGAATTCTGGGGTGACAGTATAGACTGCCTTTCTACGTTTGACCCCGAGAGTCAGCGACGTATAGATTCGACGAATTCCGTTGTAATTACGCCTGCAAACGAAATCTGCTGTAATCCCGTCAGACTTGCCGACCTTATTGAGGAGCAGATTGCAAAGACAAAGGGCAAAGGCTCCGTTCAGGCAAAGCAGTTGCTTTCTGCCGACCTTGAAAAGCTCAACGGCGGAATTCATCTGCCGAATATCGACAGATATTTGCCGCTCATCTATCCCTGTGCGGCAACGATTTTTGACTATATTGACGAGCCGCTTTTGTTTGTCAGCGAGAGCTTCGCCGTTAAAGAGCATGCGAACGCTTCGCTTGAGCTTTTCCATGAGGAGCTTAAAGCTTTCCTCGAGGAGGGCATCATTTGCAAAGGTCTTGACAGATTTATGCTCGAATTCAGTGAGCTTTTGGGCATTTATGAGGACCTCGGGGCGGTATATCTTGACAACATTGCAAGAGGTTCGTTTGATACGCCTGTCAAGGGACTTGTAACGTTCAATGCACGTCAGTTTTCGCCGTGGAACGGTTCAATGAGCGTGCTTATTGACGATATTAAGCCAATGTATCAAAAGAAAGGACACTCGGTTTTTGTTATAGCGGGAACGGATAAATCAGCTCAGGCATTGGCATCGGATTTGCAGGGTGAAGGCTTTTCTGCGACATATATGCCAAACCCGCCCGAGGAGCTGATTCCGAACAAAGTCATTGTTTTACCCGGCGGATTTTCAGCAGGCTTTGAATATCCCGATGCCGGGCTGACAGTTATAACCTACGGAAGCAGAACAGCTCTGCCTGTCAGAAAGTCTAACAAAAAAGTCAACAAGGCGGCGGTGTTCAATTCGCTTGAGGATCTTCACAAGGGCGATTATATTGTTCATACCGCTCACGGTATCGGCATTTTTGAGGGTATCACAAGCCTTGAAGCCGACGGAAATATTAAGGATTATATCAAAATAAAATACGACAAGGGCGACATTCTTTATGTGCCCGTTACTCAGCTTGATCAGGTTTCGAGATACATCGGTTCAAAAAGTGAGAACGGCACGGTCAAATTAAATAAGCTCGGCGGCAAGGAATGGCAGAAAACAAGATCCCGCGTACGCTCGGCGGTTAAGGATATCGCTCAGGAGCTTATTGACCTGTATACCAAGAGAACACAGATAAAGGGCTTTGCTTTTTCTCCCGATATTGATATGCAGAACGATTTTGAGCGCCGTTTTGAATATGAAGAAACGGATGATCAGCTCCGCTGTATTCAGGAGATAAAGAACGACATGGAGAAGCCGTACCCGATGGACAGACTCCTATGCGGCGATGTCGGCTTCGGTAAGACAGAGGTTGCGCTACGTGCTGCGTTTAAATGCGTTGCCGACGGTAAACAGTGTGCGATTCTTGTGCCTACAACGATTCTTGCGCTCCAGCATTACCAGACGATTTGCAAGCGTTTTGACGGTTTCCCTGTTGAAGCACAGATGATTTCTCGCTTTGTTCCGACTAATCAGCAGAAAAAAATCAAGCAGGATCTCAAAAGGGGATATGTTGATATTATTGTCGGAACTCACAGGCTGATTTCAAAGGATATTGAATTCCGTGACCTCGGACTGATAATTGTCGATGAGGAACAGCGCTTCGGTGTTGCGCAGAAAGAAAAGCTTAAAGAGCAATACCCGAATGTTGATGTATTGACACTCAGCGCAACGCCCATTCCGAGGACTCTCAACATGGCAATGACAGGAATCAGGGATATGTCGATTCTTGAGGAAGCTCCGCACGACAGGCACCCTGTCCAGACTTATGTTATAGAGTATAATTTTGATGTTATAATTCAGGCGATTCAATCTGAGCTGCGCCGCGGAGGACAGGTTTATTACCTGCATAACAGAACGGAAACGATTGAAAGAATGGCGTCAAAGCTCAGAGATTTTCTCCCGGATACAAATGTTGCCGTTGCTCACGGACAGATGACCGAGGATAAGCTGAGCAACATTTGGCGTGACCTGCTTGAGGGTGATATTGATGTACTTGTTTGTACAACGATTATTGAAACCGGTGTTGATGTGCCTAATGTCAACACGTTGATAATCGAGGATGCAGACAGGCTCGGTCTTGCCCAGCTTCATCAGATAAGGGGACGTGTCGGCCGTTCGTCAAGACGTGCAAGCGCTTATTTCACGTTCAGACGCGGCAAGGAGCTGACGGAGGTTGCCGCAAAGCGACTGACGGCAATTCGTGAATATACCGAGTTCGGTTCGGGCTTCCATATCGCGATGCGTGACCTTGAAATCAGAGGTGCAGGAAACATTCTCGGTGCACAGCAGCACGGCCATATGGAATCGGTCGGCTATGATATGTATTTAAAAATGCTTGATCAAGCCGTTCGTGAGGAGAAAGGCGAGATTTCTGCTGTTCCCGAAAAAGAATGTCTTATTGATCTGCCGATCGATGCACATATTCCTGCCGATTACATTGAGGATGTTGCGCAGAAGCTTGCGATGTATCGCAGGATTGCGGACATCAAGAACCATGATGATGCCGATGATGTTCTCGACGAGCTTATAGACCGCTTCGGTGAACCGCCGCAGTGCGTTCAGGGCCTTATCACTGTTTCGCTTCTCAGAAATACTGCGTTACAGCAGGGCGTTTATGAGATAGGGCGAACGGGCAGTAACGTCAAGCTGTTTATAGAAACGCTTGATATGGAAAAGATATCGAATCTTGCAAAATATATGCGGGGCAGGATAACGGTTTCCGCCGCAGGCAAGCCGCACATAGCCGTTAAGGTTATGCCGGGCGAGGATCAGTTGGCGGTTATAAATAAGGCACTTGAGATAATGTCAAAATAGGGTTGACGCCTTTTGCAAATAAAACGTTTTCCGTATCAGAATTCGACGAACCATACGGATATTAAAAAGCTTCCTTGAAAAAAGGAAGCTTTTTTATGTGTTTATTCAAATGACAAGCCGTACGGCCATTCGACGAGACTGCCGACGTCGTAAATGTTTGTGTAGCCGAGCTCGCACAGTGCTTCGGCGGCAAGCTTGGCACGCTCGCCCGTTTTGCAATAGACAATAATCGGAGTGTCCTTATTCGGAATAAGCTCGGCGGCGGATTCGGCATTGATCGTGTCAACGTCAAAGTTGACCGCTCCTTCGGCATGTCCTGTGAAGAATTCTTCATCGGTACGCACGTCAAACATTATACAGCCGCCTTCGTCGAGCATATTTTTTGCTTCTTCAAATGTTATTCTTGTGTATGTAATCATGTTGACCTCACTCGGTAAGATTGTTTGGCATTTTTGGCTTTGCTTGCGCTTGCGGCGGAAGGGATAAAATACAACCTTAATAATAATCTATTATCCTTTGTTCGTCAACCCGTGAAGCTTGCACCGAGATCCTCTCCAAGACCGTTGCAGGTGTAGCGCAGCTTTATTTCGTCACCGTTTTTAACAGCATATTTATTTACTCCGTAATTCGGAAAAACTCCGTTGACCGAATACATCCAGCCGGATTGAGTACCGCAGTCCTTTTCGTAGAGCTGATGAATTCCTCTGATATATTCGCTGTCATAACCGGGGGTGTAAACATATTCAAGCTGAATTCCCGATTTACGGCAGTAGGTGCATTTCTCGGGGCAGGTGTTCTGCTTGCAAACGAGCCTCAGCACGTCAAAAACTGTGCTGCCCTCGGCGACGGAAACGGTTGTTTCTTTAAGAATATATCCGTCCTTAGGCAGAAACGCTTTCTTTTCGGGGCGAAGATTACCGAGATTGTTGAGTATTGTTTTACATTCGATTTCGATTGTGCACGTTACGGTTTTTTTCTGCTTCTTTGTCGTGGTGACCTTGGAGGGCTTGGACGTGTGTGCCGTTGTTGTAATTTTTGCGGTTGTTGTGTTCGATGCAGTTGCGGTATAACCCGTCGTTGAGGTTATAACGGAATCCGTTGAAGATATTGTGCTTTCGTCGGTAATTATGTTTTGCTCATCGGCTGTTGTGTTCTCGACCTTGGTCACGGTAATTCCGCAGCCCGACAAGAGAATTAAAACAGAAATAAGCAGAAGAGAAGTATATTTTTTCATATCGGTTAATCAATCATTTAAAGTAATCGACGGTTGGTCATGTGTCGAAAAGTCCGTATTTTTTTGCTATTCGGTCGAATGTATCCTGAATATAAGGCGTTGCAACCAAAAGCGCAATGAGCGTTGTTACGGCATGAATTGCGTTGAAGCTCATACCCGAGATATAAACAGGGAGCATGGTTTTAACTGTCGGTGCGGCGGAGAAAAAAAGAGCGGAGCTTGAATCGACAATAAAGCCGTAAACGGCAAAGCACAATATGCCGCCGACAATTGCAACCGCCGGGCGGCTTCTGCCATAGCTCTTTTTATAAAAAATCAGTCCGCAGAGAAATGCTACAAGCCCCATGCCGAACATCTGAAAAGGCGTGTGCGCGCCCTGACCGAAAAATATGTTTGAAACGAGCATCGAAAGCGAGCCGCACAAGAAACCGACATAGGGACCGAACGATATCGCCGCAAGGATTACGATTGCACAGGTTAGCTTTACCTGAGGAAGCATAAAAAGCGCAGCGCGTCCGACAACCGCCAGAGCAACAACACAGGCAATTGCGACAAGCTCCCTCGTCTGCATCTTTTTCTTTTCAAGGCTCAAAAAAAGAGCGGCAAGAGCAAGTGCGATTATCAACGCGCTCGCAACGTAATACTGTTTTGAGATTATCAGCTTGGAACATCCGAAAATTATAGCGGGGATTCCGAGGATGAAGGCAAAAAGAGTGATTATTTTTTTATACATTCAATTACATCCTTTTCCGTTATTGCTCCGTCGATAAATCCTTTTGAAATTTTGTTAGCCGCAGTTGTGTAAAAACGGTTGCCGTCAAAAAATTTATCGGTTGTGTTGACTGCGGAAATATTTTTATCAAAAAGCATTGCACAAAGCTCTGCATTTTCGGCGCAAAAATCTATGTCATGCGAAATAATAACAACAGTTTTATTTTTTGCTTTCAGCTCGGATAATATATTTGAAAAAATCTTTTTAAATTCTGCGTCCATACCCTTGGTAGGCTCGTCAAAGAAATAAATGTCACGCTCACAAAGTAAAAGTTTTGCAACGGCAACACGCTGCTGCTCGCCGCCGCTGAGGTCAAACGGGTGATTTTTAAGAAGTTTTTCAATTTGCGTAAGCTCGGCAGCTTTTTTTATTTCTTCACTGCTCTGCGACATCTCTCTGAGCTCATCTTGTACTGTTCTTGAAGCGAAAAGAGTCTGAACCTCCTGCGGCATGGCGGCAACATTGCCGTTGATTTTTATTTTACCGCTGTAGGGCTTTTCAATTCCGAGAATAATTTTAAAAAGAGTTGATTTGCCCGCTCCGTTTCCGCCGAGCAAAGCGAATATGCAGCCCTGCGGAATTTTCAGGTTCATTGAGTGTAAAATATCATCGGAATCTTTTTCGTATTTAAACGAAATATTTTTTAATTCTATTGAATTTTTTTCACTGAAAACTATATTTTTTCTTTCAACTTTTTTGCAAAAAATATTTTGACTCCCGAGCCAATTTCTTCCGTCACGCACACAAACGGGAGCGTCACCTTTTTCATTTGTGAAAGCAAATATTTTCATAGCCGCAGGCAAGCTCAGCTTAACGAACTCGGGTAAATTGCTTGCGATTTCTCCGATTTTTTTCGGCTCACCGTCGGCAATAATTTTTCCGTTATCCATTACAACAATTCTGTCGGCAAAAGAAAAAATATTTTCAAGTCTGTGCTCGGTCAGGATTACAGTAACGCCGAGATCTTTATTGATTTTATTGACGGTTTCGAGGAAGCGCTCGCCGGCGATCGGGTCAAGACGTGAGGTCGGCTCGTCAAGAATCAAAATGTCGGGGTGCATTGCCATCACGGCGGCAAGATTTAATATTTGTTTCTGACCGCCGGAAAGCTCGGCTGTTTTTTTATCGAACCAATCGTCGATGCCGAAGTATGAAGCCATCTCGGCAACTCTCAGACGGATTTCTGCCGTTTCCATTCCGAGGTTTTCAAGAGCAAATGCAAGCTCGTGCCACACCTTGTCCGTGACAATTTGACTCTCGGGATTTTGCATAACAAAGCCGATCTTTTCAGACTGCGTTCTGAGGTCAGTTTCGTCAAGCTTCGTGCCGTTAAAATATATTTTGCCATCGCGCTCACCATTTGGTGCAATTGCGGGCTTGAGTTGACGAAGCAGGGTCGTTTTTCCGCATCCGCTTTTTCCGCAGAGAATTATAAACTCGCCCTCGTTGATTCTAAGGTTGATTTTTTCAAGACTGTTTTTATTGCCGAGAGAATATCGAAAGCTTAAATTTTCGATTGTAATCTGTGCCATTTGATATCCTCCTTTAAATCAATTGTTAGCGGTAAAAAGCAAAGCAAAGTGAAAGCGATCAGTGAAATTATTGATAGAAAACCGAACGGATTTATTGTCAAATTCAGTTCGTTTATGATGTAGGTCGTGCCGATTTCGGACGGTTGATTTATTATCACATAGGGATTGTAAATGCAGTAAGCCGAATTGCTGACAAGACCGAATATAATTAAAGCGTCGAACAGCACAAGCAAAATAAGCGCAAGTGTGTCGCCCGTATGCCATTGAAATCTTGAGTAATAGGTTCTGCCTTTTAGACCGTAGCCTCTCGCTTTCATGGAGTCGGCAGTTTCGATTGCATTCTCGAAGCTCCACGAAACAAGTATTCCGATATTTTTGAAAGTGTTTTTCATCTTGCAGATGAAGCTGTCTGTTCCGTTTAGTCCCATACATTTTCTTGCTTGCGATATTTCTTTATAGCGTCGGCGATAGAGAGGAACAAATCGAAGTATCATTGAAACAACAAGTGCACCCTTTGGTAAAATCCTGCCGAAGATGTGCATGAACTTGTCCTCTGTCACAACCTCGTTGCAGCAAAAGAACCATTGGATTACCGAAACGACTGTAATTCCGGAAACGATGCCCATGACGAGGGCTTCAAATGTAAAATTGTTGCCGGAGGGCAAAATAAAAAGAGTTGTAACTCCGTAGTGATTGAAAAAGGAATTGATGATAACAACAAAAAGAAGCATCGGGAGAAGAAAACGAAAGACAGTTTTTCTTCCGTCCTTCCCCGAAAGCTTCAGATAGTAAGCAGTTGAGGAAATAAAGGATATAACAAGATAAACGGGGTGCCTGAGCAGCATGCCGAACGCAATAATGCTTATGAAAAATAATACATTAACAAGAGGGTGATATCCTTTAAATCCTGAGCTCATATTTTAACCGAAAAGCTTTTTGAAAAAGCTGACAATAGCATTGATTATTCTTTTGAAAAATGAGATTTTTCCCGTTTTGTTGCGAAGGGCGAAGATATAGCCTGAGTCGTTCTTATAGAAGATCGTTCCGTTTTCGCCGGCAACAATTGAGCTGATACAATAGTTGCTTTTTTCCCCTGTAGGAGTGTAAAGCTCCTGCATATCCGCTACGGTCTGACCTGCGGAATCCTTGAACACGGTCACTCCGCCGGGGGCACAGTTATAAGTGATATAAATATTTACCTTGCCCGTATCCTTGAGATAAGCGTCACTTAAAAGAAATTTACCCTGCGGATAGCCTTTTGTCTGCGCCGAATAGATAACGGCCAGCCTGTTAGCGTCAATTACCTTGAAATATCCCGCTCCGAAGCCTTTGCCCTGAACGCCGAGATAAAGCCTGCCGTTATAGATGAGCGGCGTTGAAGTCGAGGCTCCCCCGAGCGAGAGACGCTTAACCGAGGAATCGTTAAAAGTTCCGTTTGCGTTAAGCTTCACACTGTACAGATATCCTGCCTTGGTAGTGAAATAAAGCGTTCCGTTTTGATAAGTCATGGATGAACGTTGGTCACCGACTATCGGGAGAGTATCTACAAGCTTTCCGGTCTTTTTGTTGATGGAAACCGCCTTTGAATTTTTGTTGGCGTAAATCGTTCCGTCGTCGCAGCCGAAAACAACATTGTCGCCGACTGCGGCACAACCTGCCCAATAGAAGCCGCCGAGGCTTGTGTAAGTCCATGTTGCCTTCTTTGTTTCATGGGTTTCTTTTTTGTTTTCATCGGTAACGTTTATGCAAACATAATTTGCTTTTCTGTCCTCGTCGTTCCAGAATCCAGTGTAAATACAGCCGTCGCTGTAAGTTATCGGGGTCAGCGATTGACCGCCGAGCGGATCGGAATAGACCCACAGTGATTTCATTGTTTTATAGTCAAATGCTTGAATTTTTGCGTTGTCGAGAGGACAGTAGATAACACCGTTTGCATAAACAGGTGGTGTATAGCTGTAGCTCGGCATATCGACCATGTCGGTAGATTTGACCGTTTTGCCGTTCTTGACATTGAGCTTCAGAAGCTTCTTGTTGCTCATAACTATGAGTGTATTGCCGACAACGACCTGAGGGCTCGGCGCATCTTTATATGATGAGCCGAGCTTGACGGTCCATGCAAGCTCCGTGTCCGCAGCGGATACGGGAGTTTTGCATGAAACGATCTGGGAATCTGAAACATATAATGTTGACGCAAATACCTGAACGGGAGAAACGAGAAGCAGCGCACAAAGAACGGTGCAAAGAATTTTTTTAAGCTTCATTTATCAGCACATCCCATCAAAAATTTTGTTAAAGATTTTTACAATGAAATTATAAATGGCCTTAAACATACGAATTATGAAAATATCCTTTTTTGATGTTACGGTCACATTTGAATAGGCGACAACCGTCGGAGCCTCCTCACTGTCGGAGCTTCTGACGGCAACGAGGGTATATTCGCCTTCCTCGCTGAACTTGATTTTTGCATTTCCTTTTTTGTTTGTCGTTGCAAGCTTTTTAAGCTCTCCGTTTTCATATAGATAGATGTCAACGTTCTTGAGATTGGTCATGTAATTTGCTCTGACCGTATCAATATCGTTAAGACCGTGCTCCATGAGCGAGTATCCCTTGATGTTTACCTTGAGCTTACTTCCTGCCGAAACAGTGTAGCTGTCAGAGTTAAACTCGGCATACATATCACTGTAGTATCTTGTATCCTGATAGAAATAATATGAAACGCTGTCGCCGTCAACGATTGCTGCGGTGTCGCAAGCGTAGCCTGTCGGAGTGCCGTAGGAGGGATTGATGATGCCGTCGTTGGGCATTGTTCCGTTGACTGTAAATCCGCAAGCCGAAGTGTTTCTGCCAAATGACTTCATAATAAAGCTGCTGTTCATAACAAGGTAGTTTTTGGCGGTGCTTCTTGTAAATTCGTCACCGTAATATGCCTTATGAGCGGCTACTATTGCATCCATAACCGTTGCGCCTTCGACCTTTTGACCATTGTGGTCAAATGAAGCTACCTGGTAGCCGTAAGCCCTTGCGATGCCTGCTTCAACCTCAAGAGTCTCGGGAGCCATGATAATCGTGCCGTCGGAAACGCTGAACGTTACGCTGACTGTCTCTGTGCTTTCCTTAGGAAGAACCGTTACAACACATTCTGCGGTCTGACCCTTGGGAGAGGTTGCGGTTATTGTTGCCGTGCCCTCGTTGATTGCATAAACCTTGCCGTCATTGTCAACGTATGCAACGTCTTCGTTTGATGAAGTCCATGTTACTCCCTTGAGATTTGCTTTGAGCTGAGCCGACTCGTATTTTTGAATTTCAAGAGTTGAGTAGGAGAGTTTAAGCTCACTCTCGGGGAGGGCGGAGCTGACGTCGAGCATGAAGATCTGAGCTTCACCGTCGCCTGTTTGAACAATTACTCGGACAAGACCCTTGGCGGGAGCCTCGGCAAACATTTTTCCTTCTGTTCTCTCATTGTTGATATAAACATTTGAGTTCTCGGCAGTTACTTTAATGTCAACACCTTTTCCGAGATCGTCAAGCTTTGCAAAGTTATTTGAATCAAATTCAACCTTTTTGCCGTTTACGGTGATTGCGACGTCAGACTTGTCATTTGTAAAATCTTCATCGCAAGCGAGGTTAACACCGTTGATTTCTGTTGACTTTTCGCCGAAAACGCCGCCGTCAATGAAGGTTGCGGTCTGAACCTTAACGTACTTGACCCAGTCAAGGTGAACGGGCATACCGCTCTCGTCAACCGCCCATGAGATATCAAACTGACCGTCCTTAGCATTCTGCTGCGGGTTTTCAACGTATGGATTAACGGGAATGTCACTAATTTTCCAGCTCAAAGCATCAACATATCCGAACGAGGTAATAATGCCGTTTGCCGTTGACGGGGTGAGGTTCTTTCTGAGAAGAATGCCCGAAAGCGTAAGGCTGTTTTCGTCAAAATTAACCGTCGGATAGCTTGCCTTGAGGGGATAGGGGGATCGTGTGCAAACGTTGCCGCTTTCACCAAGGTTGTCAACATAGGTCGAGGTGTTTGACTCGGTTTTTTGATACGTAACGCTGTAGTTCCAATTTGTCTCGTCCTCGTAGTGCTCGCTGCCTGCGAGAGCATACCATGTTGAGCCGTCCTGAGAAACCCAGACCTGTCCCGGTTCCTGAGTTGTTGCGGCGGCATTGAATGCATTTCCCGAAATCATGAAGTCGATTCCATAGCGATGCCTGTCACTGTTTTCTATATTCTTATTGAATTCATAGATAACATAGCCGCCGAAGTTGCCGAGCGAGGCTGTGTAGGCTTTGCCTGAAAGTGTGTTTTCAATATTTGCTCCGTAGTACGGATTGTTTGTGTACTGGCCGGGTGCTACAAGGTATTCCTTGACCTTTGCATCAATCGCACCCTCGGCAAACGCTGTTACCGAAATGCATGAAAGTGCCATGATAATTGCAATAAAAATTGAAAGTGCCTTTTTAAGCATTGTTTGATTCTCCTTTTCTGCGCGCTTTTGAGCGCTGCCTTTTTTCATAGTTGCGCTGTTTGCGCTCCTCTTGCTTTGATTCTTTAAGTCCCGCTGCTTCGAGTGCCCACGGCCAAGGCCCGAAAAAGCCTTTTATTCGGTTAACATCGTCCTCGGAAAAATCACTCTTTTTCGGGAAGCGCTTTTCTTTGCTCGCAACAGCTCTGAGTAAATCAAGATACTCTTCCTTTGTCTTTTCAGACATAAATAAAAAACCGTCCTTTCCGGGCGGTAAAAGCATATAGACCGTATTCGTTTTCTTTTTAAAACGAATACAGTTTAACGTTACTTTCCTGCCCAAAGATTTTTATTAAAGCGTACGGGTATTCCGACTTATGAATTGCTTCAATCACGGTAATGGCTGTTGCGACGGATTTGCACCGAACTTCCCTCCGATATGCTCTTTATTTATGATAACATTTATTATCGGCAATGTCAATAAAGTTGACATCCTGAATTTATATTGTATAATTAAACTATCATATAAAAGGTGGGCAGTGAAAAGATGAAGAAAAATAAAATTACTTTTGCGGTTATAATTGCGGCGGAAATTGCGGCAATTGTTATTTCTCTTGTCGTTTTTAACGGATTGTTCTCTTTGTGGGCAGTCTGTCTTCTTGCTGTTGAACTTGCTACGGCCACCATGTTTTTTATCCATGCCGAAAGCTATGAAAATCAGCTTGAGCTTATACTCGTCCCGTTTTTTATGTCTCCGATTATTGCAACATTCATAAAAACAAAATCGTATTTAATTATTGTTCCGATTGCGGTGATATTTATATTTTTGACTGTTGAGGGAATACGCCGAAGATTTAAAAAATGCGAAATAATATTAAACGAGACAGACGATAAGGCAGAAATATATGCCGATAAATCCGTGCTTCTTATTGTTCCTCATCAGGACGATGATATAAACCTGATGGGCGGTATGCTCGAAGAATATGTCAGATACAAAAGTGATATAAGAATTTGTTTTTACACTAACGGAGATTTTGAAGTTAGTGCAGCAACAAGGCTGAACGAGAGTTTGAAGGTGGCTGAATTCTACGGAATATCCGCAGAAAATATTATTTTTATGGGCTATGGCGACCGTTGGAATCCGGAGGACGGACACATTTATACCTCACAAGAGGGAAAAACCGTAAACTCAGCTTCCGGAAAAACAATGACATACGCTTTACCCGATCATCCCGCATACAATAACGGCGCAGAGTATAAGCGTGAGAATGTTGTCGGCGACATGAAAGAGATTATCGAAGAGTTCAAGCCGACAGATATCTTTTGCGTTGATTATGATTGCCACACGGATCACGTTGCGTGTTCGCTTTTCTTTGAGGAGGCTTTGCTTAAGGTCCTTAAAGACAACGGCGATTATCGCCCAAATGTTTACAAGGGTTTTGCCTATGAAACGGCTTTCTTCGGAGAAAAGGACTTCTTTAAGGAAAATATCGTTTCAACCGTGAATGAAAGACGTACCGACTATATGCAGAAGCGAGTCAATTTCAACTGGCATGACCGTGTGCGCTTTCCTGTTTCTGCTAAGGCGGCAACAAGGTTTATCGGGAACAGCTCGGTTTATCGGGCGCTGTCTTTTTATAAATCCCAGGATGCAACGGATTATGCCGAATCAATTATAAACGGAGACAAAGTCTTTTGGCACAGGAGAACCGACTCCGTTCTTTACAGTGCAAAGATTACCGTCAGCTCGGGCAATGGCAAACTGCTGAATGATTTTAAGCTGTTTGATACGGATGCTCTTCATAATTTTTCGTTGTCAAACATAAAGGGTATGGATGTACCGAATTCCGCCGAATTCCCCGAAAGCGGAATTTGGAAGCCCGATGTGAACGACGAAAAGAAGGAAATCAAGGTTGAACTCGGAGAAAGCAAGAATATAAAAGTGATTTATCTTTATGATAATCCTTCGCGCACCGACAATATAATCAATGCAGAGATTATTTTTGACAGCGGCAAAACGATAGAAACGGGTCCGCTTAATTCGGACGGCTCTGCAACCTCGGTTGAAACAAATGCGGATAATGTTTCGTCGTTCGTGGTCAAAATAACAGATTGGGACGGAGACGCACCCGGACTTACCGAGCTTGAGGCCTTTGAAACGGGAATTGAAAATCCCCTGAGGTTTATAAAGCTGACCGATGAGTGTGAGAATTTTATTTACGATTATATTATTGAATCGGGCGATAAGACAAAGCTGTCATTATATTCATATAATGCTCCCGAGCTTTCAACGGAGAATTATAGAGTTGACTGCGATAACAAAAAATGCTTGGCAGCTATTGAAAGTGAAATGATTGTTGTGGCTTGCCCTAAAGGTGAAAGCTGCATGATTACCGTGACATCAAAGGACGGATTTTCGGACAGCGCAAGAGTATCGAACCCAAAGAATAAAAAGCTTCTTAAAAAGGCAATTGATTTTGACAAATACCATCATCGTGTTTTGAAATCTCACAAACAAAAGGTTTATTACAAAAAGATGCTTCTTCATTTTTATGACGAGCTGATGTGGAAAATAAAAAGGACAAAATAAAATGTTCCTCGAAATTACTTTCGGGGAACGTAAAATTTTTCAGTGTCAATGCCCTCATGCTTCAAAAGAAAGATTTTTTTATCAATGCCGCCGGCATAGCCTGTCAGGTTTCCGCTTGCACCGACAACACGGTGGCAGGGAATTATAATCGAAATCGGATTATGACCGACAGCATTACCGACTGCCTGAGCCGACATCCTTTCAATGCCGTTGAGATGAGCAATCTCTTTTGCAATTTCACCGTAGGTTGTTGTTTCGCCGTACGGGATTTCACAAAGAATTTTCCAAACAGATTGCCTGAATTCTCCTCCTTTCGGAGCGAGCTCAAGATTGGATATTTTCGGCTTTTCGCCGTTCATGTAACGGTCAAGCCATTCCTTGGTCTTGCAAAGCGTTATATCATCGTCGGAGTATATAAATCCGTCCTTGCAATCCGAGCAGAAATATTTCTGACCCTCGATCCATAGGCCGACAAGCTTGTTATCTTCCGCAGCAAGTGTAAGCTTACCCAATGTCCGACAGCCGTATTCGGTAAATTTAATCACATGATAAACTCCCTTCGACCGTATTATATAAACTAATTATAGCATATGTTTTTGCAGCTTTCAACGTTGACACAATAATTAAAATAAGCTATAATTCTAAAAAAAGGAGGCAGAAAAATGTTTGATGCAATTATGATTTTTATTTTGGATGTAATTGATCTTATAAAGGTAATAATCGGTATTTTCGGTTAACCGTTGACAACGAGAATTTTTAATTATTCAAAGAAGCGCAATACTTTTTTAATTTTTATGGGGTGTTGAATTTGAAAGCAATCAAAAAAATAATTGCAATTATTCTTGCCGTTGTACTTTGCATAGGATTCGTCTCTGTATCGGCGAGCGCAAAAGAAAGACTTAATTATCTCCTTCTCGGAGATTCAATAGCCGAGGGCTTCGGTGTTAAAAACCCCGACGAGGCGTCATACGGAAAAATCATTGCCGACACTAACGGATATAATTATAAAAACGATGCGATTATGGGAAGAAACAGCGTCGGACTTCTCAATCATCTGACTAATGATGAGGAATATATAAACGATGTTAAGTGGGCGGATATTATCAGCGTTTCAATCGGCGGGAACGACTTTCTTCTTGATCATGCGGCGCTGCTCATTATTGAGGGAATCATTTTTAACGATTACTCAAAATTTGATAAGATAGGCGAGACCTTTTATGAGAATTTTTCAAAGAGCATGGAAAGAATTCGTGAGTTGAATCCAAATGCGAAAGTCATTGTCCAGCTTCTTTATACGTCATGGACATTTGATTTTGCGAGAAAGCCTTACAATCAGGCATCGAAGCGAATCAATGATGCGATTATAAAATATGCTGAAGAAAAGCCGCAGAATATTTTCGTTGTTGACACAAGCAGAATTTTTGACGGCCGCCGGGACTGCATTTCCACAGATACAATTCACCCCAATGCGCAGGGAAATATCGAGCTTGCAAAGGCGGTTCAGGCAAAGCTTTGTGAAATAGGTATGGCAAGCACAACCGAGCTTGTGCTTCTTACGCCCGGAATTGACAGAAATTATCTCATAGAATATTTCGGCACGCCTCTCGGTCAGATAATTATTTTTGCCGCAAATGTTGCGACAGGAAATTTCAACTTTGCATTTTAATTTAAAGGTCATCGGCTTAGGTCGGTGACCTTTTCGGGTTGACATATATGTGACGCATTGCTATAATCTAAATTGATTTTTATTTGATTTCGGAGAAGAAAATGGCAGAAAAAAAGTGTAACAATAAATGTAAAATAAAAATGACCGACAGTGAAAGCTCGTACGGTTTTGTGAATGAATTTTCCGAAAAGGGCGGACGTTTTTTAACAACAACGTATTCTGTTTTCAGCGGTATTGAGCTGATTTACAATGACGCTCACATAATGAGCGTTGAATCAAAAGCTCCGTCGGGGAATGTGATAGAGATAAATCACTGCCGGGAGGGCAGAATGGAGTGTCATTACCGTGACGAGTTCTGCTACGTTGCACCGGGTGATCTTGTTATCGGACGCGCGGAGGAAAAATCTCAGACAACATATTTTCCGCTCAGTCATTATCACGGCATAACGGTTCGTATCGACGTTGACCGTGCGCCGAGCTGTCTTTCCTGCTTACTTGACGATATAAATGTCAAGCCGCAGTCGATTGCCGAAAAATTTTGCGGAGAAAAAAGCTGCTTTATCGCCCGATCCGATCCGTCTGTCGAACATATTTTTTCCGAGCTTTATTCTGTGCCTGAGGAGATAAAAAGGGGTTATTTTAAAATAAAGATACTTGAGCTTCTGCTGTTTCTCAGTGTGCTTGATACGGGCGAAAACGAAATCGACAGCGTTTATTCGGCAATGCAGGTTGACCTTGCAAAGCAGGTAAGCGTATATCTGACGAAAAACATGGATAAGCGAATTACCCTTGAACAGATTGCAAGACATTTTCATGTTTCGGGAACGCATATCAAAAATATTTTTAAGGGAGTTTACGGCGTTTCACTCTACGCCTACACCCGCGCGATAAAAATGGAGTCGGCGGCATATATGCTCGAATATACGGACAGGACAGTTACGGATATTGCCGGAGAGCACGGATACGATAACAGCAGCAAGTTCGCACGGGCCTTCCGTGAGGTTAAGGGAATGACCCCGAGCGAGTACAGGTCAAAAAATAAAAAATAAAAATGTCCGATTGGAGCCTTTTTCTATCCTTTTGGAGCGGAAAAGACTACGTTTTGCATGTAAAATAATGTACGAAGAAAGGCAATGCGGATATGATTTATGCATACGTATTGCCTAAAAAAACACCGACGAGTTAGCAGACGCTAACCAAATGAACGGAGGCGGTAGAATGTCGGAAGAATTACTTGTTAAGCATTGCTCGCCGACCCTTGCCGGAATTAAAACCGGTAATCTGTTTTCCGTGAATTTTGACAATGCGGATGAATTGAGAGCGTGCGTGCGCGATTGGAACAGAATGCTTTCGCCGAAGGGTCTGCGGATTATGCCGATGAGGTTCAACGACGGCCGCGCATTGATTTATGTTTACCGTCCCTCCAGACTTTCAAAGGATTTGAGTGAAAGCCTGGCGGAGGATATGCTTGATTCTTTCGGTTACGGCGGCAAAACGCCCGAACGCTGTGTAAGCGAGCTTATGAAGCGGCTGAGAAAAAACGAAGCGTTTCCGCACGAGATAGGTTTATTCCTCGGATATCCGCCGGAGGATGTTAAGGGATTTATTGAGAATAAAGCCTGCGGCTGTAAATGCAAGGGCTGCTGGAAGGTTTACGGAGACGAAGCGGCAGCAAGAAAAATCTTTGCGAGATATAAGAAATGTACTGCGATTTATTGCGAGCTTTTCAAAAACGGCAGAAGTCTTGATAAGCTCACGGTTGCAGCATAAATATAAGAAAGGTTTGATGAAAAATGAGTAAAATAGCAGTAGTATATTGGAGCGGCACAGGTAACACAGAGGCAATGGCAGGTGCAGTTGCCGACGGCGCGAAAGAAAAGGGTGCAGACGTTTCCGTGTTTACGGCATCCGAGTTCAGCGGCTCCATGATGGATGAATTTGATGCGGTTGCTTTCGGCTGCCCGTCAATGGGTGCGGAACAGCTTGAGGACAGCGAGTTCGAACCTATGTTCAGCGATTGCGAGTCCAAACTCAGCGGCAAAAGAATTGCCCTTTTCGGCTCATACGGCTGGGGCGACGGTGAATGGATGCGTAACTGGGCGGAGACCTGCAAGGATGACGGCGCAGTAATGGCGTGTGACTTCGTGATTTGCAACGAAGCTCCCGATGATGACGCTCTCGACGATTGCAAGGCACTCGGCGAAGCATTGACTTGACAGTACATCTCCGATATGTAATTGATAATCTCGATTACAAAAAGCGCAGGCATGTTCAATGTCTGCCTCCCTCACCGTCACAAAAGCGCCGCACTTCGTTTTTGTGTGTTCCTCTTCTTTGAGAAAAGCGGACGTCGCACCTGCGCTTTCGGAGATTTATTATATTTGTTATATATAGCGGTTATCAACCCTTCCGCTTATTATATAAACTCTTTGCTGAATAGAAACGGCGGCTCACTTAGGTGGGTCGCCGTTTCGTTATACTTATAAAGCTTTGCAAATTATCGCAAAACACCGCCGAACAGAATCTCTGCTCGTCGGTGGGAATGGTATTTTAACTTAATATTTATCTTTTGGGATACGGGTTTTGCTGAGCGGTTCTGCCGAGAATATAATCGGTGGAGGTCTCGAGGATATCGGCAAGCTCGCAAAGCATTTCAAGCTTCATGGTCCTTCTCCCGCTCTCATACATCGAATACATTGTTTGACTGATTCCGAAATGCTTAGCCATGTCAAGCTGTGTCAAATGTTTATCACGTCTGAGCTCTTTTAAAATGTCTGTGTAAACTGCCATAACAACCTCCCAATATTACAAATGCTGTTATTGACAATTAGAACACATTTTGATATAATAATGTTGAAATATTACATATGCTGTAATATCATATAGCTTGATTGCTGCGAAACAAAAACACCGCCGAACAGATTTTCACTGCTCGGCGGTGCGTTTTATTCGGTTTATTATTCGGTCTTGGCCTCGGCGGAGTCAAATACAAATCCGTCATCGGTATGCTTGCAGATATACTTGTTGCCTGAGGTTATTCTGCCGTCAAGCATCTCCTCGCTGAGCTTATCCTCAATCTCCGACTGAATAGCACGTCTGAGCGGTCTTGCACCGTAAACCGGGTCAAAGCCCTCATCGGCAATCTTTTCAATTGCGCTGTCGTCAAAGCTAAGCTCAATGCCCATGTCGTGAACACGATTCTTGAGTGTTTTGAGCATTCTGCGTGCAATTTCCTTAATGTCGTCCTTATTGAGCTGCTCAAATACGATGATATCATCAACCCTGTTAAGGAACTCGGGACGGAAGCACTTCTTCAATTCGCCCATGACTGCGTCTTTAATATCACTCTGGCTCATTGTGCCGTTGCCTTCCTCTCCCTTGAAGCCGAGTGCGGCGTTGCCGGCGTTTGTGATGAGCTTTGCACCGACGTTTGAAGTCATGATGATGATGCAGTTCTTGAAGTCAACCTTTCTGCCCTGCGAATCGGTGAGAACACCGTCGTCAAGGATCTGAAGGAGCATGTTGAATACATCGGGGTGAGCCTTTTCAATCTCGTCGAAAAGAACTACGCTGTAGGGCTTACGGCGAACCTTTTCGGTGAGCTGACCGCCCTCGTCATATCCGACGTAGCCCGGAGGCGAACCTACGAGCTTGGAGACTGTGTGTTTCTCCATGAACTCGGACATATCAAGTCTTATCATTGCGCTTTCATCGCCGAAAAGTGTTGCGGCAAGAGTTTTGCAGAGCTCTGTCTTACCTACACCTGTCGGTCCGAGGAAGATGAATGAACCCGTGGGTCTGTTCGGGTCTTTAAGTCCGACCCTGCCGCGGCGGATAGCCTTGGCAACTGCGGAAACTGCCTGATCCTGACCTACAATTCTTCTGTGGAGCTCCTCCTCCATGTGGAGAAGTCTCTGGCTTTCCTCTTCGGTGAGCTGAACGACGGGAATGTGCGTCCACTCGGAAACAATGGCGGCAATCTCATCGGGAGTTACAACGCCGTTTGTCTCGGAATTCTGCTTCTTCCAGCCTTCCTTCGCATTCTCAAGGTGAGCCTTAACCTCTTTCTCCTCGTCACGCAAAGCAGCTGCCTGCTCGAAGTTCTGACTGTTGACAGCCGAAGCCTTTTCTTCGTTTATACGCTTGATTTTTTCTTCAAGCTCTCTGATATCCTCGGGCGGAGTGTAGGCACGCAGACGAACCTTTGAAGCCGCCTCATCAATAAGGTCAATTGCCTTATCGGGCAGGAATCTGTCGCCAATGTATCTTGACGACATCTTAACTGCGGCTTCGATAGCTTCATCGGTAATCTTTACCTTATGATGAGCCTCATATTTGTCCCTGATACCCTTGAGTATCTCGACAGCCTCTTCACGGCTCGGCTCGCCGACAAGAACCGACTGGAAACGACGCTCAAGAGCGGAATCCTTTTCGATGTTCTTTCTGTATTCTTCAATTGTTGTTGCGCCGATAACCTGCATTTCACCCCTTGCAAGAGCGGGCTTTAAAATATTTGCAGCATCGACAGCACCCTCTGCGGCACCTGCGCCGATAAGAGTATGAACCTCATCAATGAAGAGTATAATGTTGCCTGCCTTTGAAACCTCGTCGATAGCCGACTTGATTCTTTCCTCAAAGTCGCCACGGTATTTTGTACCTGCGACCATGCCGGTCAGGTCAAGAGCAACAATTCTCTTGTCCTTAAGAATTTCGGGAACCTCGCCCGATGCAATTTTAAGAGCCAAGCCCTCGGCGATAGCGGTTTTACCTACGCCGGGTTCACCGATAAGGCAGGGATTGTTCTTTGTCCTACGGCAAAGGATCTGAATAACTCTTTCGATTTCCTTCTGTCTGCCGATAACCGGATCAATCTTGCCCTGCCGTGCAATGGCGGTAAGATCTCTGCCGAATTGATCGAGGGTCGGTGTCTCGGTTTTTCCTTTGGACTGTTCCTTGGATTTCGGACTTGCGTCGTTCTGCGAAACGTTGACTGATTTTGTGATTTCCTCTGCAACGTCTGCGGCGGAAACGTTCATCGCATCCAAAATATCCATTGCGTAGCAACTGCTGTCACGAAGAATTGCTATAAGAAGATGCTCCGTTCCGACATAGCCGTGGCCGAGACTTCTTGCAATCGTGACCGCCGTTTCAATGATATTTTTGCTTCTCGGTGTGAAATCGTTCGGCGAAAGAACTGTCGGAGTGCCGATGCCGACGCTGTTCCTGACAGCGGTTTCGACATTATCCGCCGTAATGTTTCTTGCCGTGAGGGCAGTGTATGCGACGCTTCCCTCGCTTGAGAGCAGACCGAGCAGAAGATGCTCGCTGCCGATATATGTGTGACCGAGATTCTCCGCATATTCTATTGCGGCATTGAGTGCCGTGTTTGCTTTCTGAGTAAAGCCTGTAAACTTATACATAAAAATCTCTCCTTTGTTTATTGAATTTGCCTCCATTGCAGGGAGCTTATTGCTTTTAAAAACAGGACCTGTCTGCGATTGCTTTTGCAATCCGACAAGCCCCGTATTTAATCAATTATCATTGGTCATTCAAAAACACGAGGCTTTTAAAATTCCTTTTGCATTCCTTATTCAAATGCCTTTCTTACCCATTCGGCTCGGATGATATCTCTCTCCTGCGGAGAAAGCTCCTTGCCCTCAAGAGCGTTGATTGTGGCAGGCTGAACCTTGACCGAAAGCTCATTGAGCTTTGTAATATCAAAGTCAAGCGTCTTGTTTGAAATGCCCATTCTGAGAAGCGATGCAAGCTCCATGAACTCATCGCCGCTGAGAACTCTTGCGTTCTGAAGAATACCCTTTGCACGGAAGATTTTATCCTCCTCGGCAGGGTTTTCCAGAAGCTTTTCAGCCGCAGCACGTTCCTGCGCAACGAGCTGTAATGTAATTGACTGGAGATTGTCCAGCGCAGTTTCCTCGGAAATTCCGAGCGTTATCTGGTTGCTGAGCTGGTAGATATCTCCACGGGGGCTGCTGCCCTCACCGTAAGCGCCGCGGATTACAAGTCCGAGCTTTGATACGGTTGCGGCGAGCTTGCCAATCTGACCGCAGCGGGTCAAGGCGGGCAGGTGAAGCATGACGGAGGCTCTCATCGCCGTGCCGAGATTGGTCGGGCACTGGGTCAGATAACCGATTCTGTCATCGTATGCGTAGTTAAGCTTGCTGCCGATTATGTTGTCAACCTTGTCGGCAACACTGTATGCCTCCTTGAGCGCAAGACCGGCCATCATGACCTGAAGTCTGATGTGATCCTCCTCGCAGAGCATAATGCTTATTGCTTCGTCGTCCGTCAGGAGCAAGCCTCTGCCGGCTCTGTCGGAAACAAATTCGGGGCTGACAAGATGACGTTCGGCAAGCGATACAGCCTGTGAACGGGTGAAATCCTTCATCCATGTGAAGCCGAAGCCCCAATGATCGTCACTGAGCACGGCGTTTTTGATTTCCTCACAAACCTTTTCCTTGCCCTTTACGGTAAGGCGGCAGGGGAAGGGGTATTCTTCAAGGTTTCTTGCAAGGCGAACTCGTGTGCTGATGACAACATCGCCCTGGTCGCCGTTTTCAATATACCACTTATTCATTATTGCCTGCCTCCATTTCTTTTATTCTGTCTCTGAGAACTGCTGCCTGCTCGAAGTTCTGTTCGTCAATCGCCTTTTGCATATCCTCTTTGAGCTTCATTATCGGGTCGATTTTCGGAGCTTTTTCCTCCTCGGCAACGTGGGGAACCATTGTTGCCTGCTTACCGGTGTGTTTTATTTTACCGTGAATCCTCTGCAAACTCGGCAGAAGTCTGTCGTAAAACTTTCTGTAGCAATCGGCGCAGCCGAGACGTCCGTTTTTAACTATATCCGAGAAGGTGTATCCGCATTTCGGACATTTTTCCTCGTGAGCCGAGCTGAGAAGCGGCATATCCTCACCCAAAATTCCGGAGAAGATATTGCCGAGATCAAAGCCGAAGCCGGAGAACAGGTCTCCGTAACCGAGATGCTCGGCGCAATTCTGACAAAGGTGCATTTCGGTCGTGTCGCCGTTGACAACACGCTTTACATGAGTTGTAGCTTCATTTTTTCCGCAATTCTGACACAACATATAAATCATCCTTTCATGGTTACTGATTAGCTAAAAGCATTTGTTTAAAAATTGATGCCCTTACTTTGTCTCTCAGTGCTGCGGGAACCTCGTGCAGGCATCTTTCGTTTGTTGCCGCAAGCATTAGCTTTGAAATTTCCTGAGACAAAATGTTCTGATAATTCAGATTATATATATGCGCTTTGCAGCTTGACTCATCAATCGAATCGCCGATTGAATTGACAACGTGCATCAGCATTGCCGATTTGCTGTCATATTTCGCTCGGGTAATCTTGATATATCCGCCGCCTCCGCGCCTGCTTTCTACGATATATCCCTGCTCGGGAGTGAACCTTGAGGATATGACGTAATTTATCTGACTCGGAACACAGCCGAGATGCTGAGCCATCTCGTTTCTTTGAATCTCCGTTTCTCCGTCGTCGCTGAGCATATCGAGGATCAGTTTGGCGATCTCATTGCTCATACTCATATCATCATCTCCTTTTGACTTTGACTATCTTTGACCTTTTGACAAGTCAAATTATAGACCTTCTTTGACCTTTTGTCAAAAGTCAGAAAAGGTCAAAACTGTTATCGTATTCACTGGATTTTTAAAATATCATTTATAATCTCAAATTTACTGATTTTTTTAGCTTTTTTCTCGCAATTACTCACTTTTTGCAGGGTTTTTAATATTTATTTTAAAAAATCCGGTTAAATCTGTTTTGACCTTTTCGTTGCTGTTTTGTGTGTTGCTGCCATAGTCGGGAGGCAAGAAGATTTCTGTCTTGAAAGCAATCTCTGTCAGACCTCCAAGGCGCGATGTGGGCATCGACCCAAGGTCGGAAGAAAACAATCTCGACCCTGTAGGGGAGCCGGCTGGAAATTATCCTTATAAAAGAAAAAAGGCTTGCGACGAAAGCACAAGCCTGCTGTTTAGATGTTTTATCTTTTGCTGTATTGCTCAATGAGGTCATTTTTGACGTCCCAAAGGCGCTGAGAAAGGTCAACGTAGTAGTTATGGGGATTTTCAAATCTTGTAACCTCGTCCCAAAGAGTGTCAACCTGATCAAGACAGTATTTTTTGATATCGTTAATATCCTGATACTCATAAACTCTTTTTCCGTTAATGAAAAGCGGTTGAAGAAGCTGACGTGCATTGAAGTTGTAGACATTTTTGCGCTTCCAGGTGTAATCGGGGTCGAAAATCTCATAGTCGTGACTGTCGTCAATAGTTTCATCCTCAAGGGTAATAACATCGGCAAGAGCCTTGCCCGATTCATTATCGTAGAGTCTCCAAAGCTTTTTCGCACCCGGGGTTGTAACCTTGACGGCGTTCTCGCTGAGCTTGATTTTCGGAATCATTTTGCCGTCCTTTTCAACTGCACTGAGCTTATACACTCCTCCGAAAACGGGGGCAGAAGATGCTGTAATAAGTCTTTCGCCGACGCCGAAAGAATCGACCTTTGCGCCCTGGAGAAGCATATCTCTTATAATGTATTCATCAAGCGAGTTAGAGGCAACGATCTTTACATCCTCGAAACCTGCTTCGTCAAGCATGATCCTTGCTTTCTTGGAAAGATAGGTAATGTCTCCGCTGTCGATTCGGATTCCCTTCGGGCGGAATCCGCGGGGCAGAACCTCTCGATTAAAGGCTTCAATCGCGTTCGGAATACCGGATTTCAGAACATTGTAGGTATCGACAAGGAGGGTGCAGTCATCGGGATAAGCCTTTGCATAAGCGCAGAATGCCTCGAGCTCCGAATCGAAAAGCTGAACCCAACTGTGAGCCATTGTGCCAAGCGCCGGAACGTTGAATTCACGGTCAACTATTGTACAAGCCGTTCCTGCACAGCCTGCAATATACGCAGCCCTTGCGCCGTAAACAGCGCCGTCAAAGCCCTGAGCACGTCTTGAACCGAATTCCATTATCGGTCTGCCCTGAGCAGCACGGCAAATTCTGTTAGCTTTTGTTGCGATAAGGCTCTGGTGGTTGATTGCGAGCAAAACCATCGTTTCGATGAACTGCGCCTGCATAACCGGTCCCTTGACCGTTACGATCGGCTCACGGGGAAAGATGGGAGTTCCTTCGGGAACGCTGTATATGTCGCATTTGAATTCAAAATTCTTGAGATAGTCGAGGAATTCCTCGCAGAAGCCCCTGCCTCTGAGATATTCAATATCCTTATCCGAAAAGCTCAGATTTTCGAGATATTCAACGAGCTGTTCGACGCCAGCCATGATTGCAAAGCCGCCGTTATCGGGAATAGTTCGGAAGAACATATCAAACTGTGCGGTCGTGTCACCCTTTCCGTTGAGGAAATAGCCGTTAGCCATTGTAATCTCATAAAAATCAGTGAGCATTGTAAGGTTTCTTTTTTTAAGATCGTTCATATTTGCACCGCCTTTTGGGTTGTTATCGACATTATAACACCGAAAACCGTCTTTTTCAATCCCATATTTATAAAAGGGTTATGTTAATTGTATAACAAAACGGGATTTTAAAACGCAAAAATCGTTAAAATGTATAAAAATGATTTGCAGTTGATAGAAGATGGTCTATAAATAACTAAAAAATATGGTATTACGTTTTATTTGTTGTTTTAGAAGTTGCTTTATGTTATTATATAGAAAGAAAAAATATGTTTTTAGCATAAATAGGAGGAAAACCATGAGAACAAGAAAACAGGCGCTTGGCGACATGAACATTATCGGCGCTAAGGTTGAACAGCAGAGAAAAGCAATCGGAATGAAGCAGAAGGATCTTCTTGCTCAGCTTCAGATCAGAGGTATTGACCTCAATGCTTCGGGTCTCTCAAAGCTTGAGGGTCAGCTCAGAGGAGTTACCGATTATGAGCTTAAAGCAATCGCAGAGTCACTTAACGTCAGCCTTGAATGGCTTCTCGGCTGCGAGGAATAATTACGGAACTGCCGCATTCAGCGCAGAACGAAGAGCAAATTAACAAGAATAAAAGCTATAATTCGGTTTATTGCTGTCAGAAGACTGAACACGAATTATAGCTTTTGCTTTGCTCTTCTAAGCATTTTCAACTCCCTCGCAGTACAGTTGTACAACTTCGGAGTGAGAAAATGCTTTCTGCATCTGAATGAGACATCTCCATATGTGACAGTATGTTCTCGATTTATTATTGACAAAGCTGAGGTAAATATAGTAAAATTGAAGTTGATATAAAGCGGTTTGGGCTTGCCCGACCGCATAGACAAGGAGCAGTGAATATTATGGCAGTTTTTAGACCCTTTAAGGCAATCAGACCGATCCCCGAGAGAGCAAAAGATGTTGCTGCATTGCCTTATGACGTAATGAACAGCGACGAAGCAAGAGAAATGGTTAAAGGAAATCCCTATTCCTTTCTTCATGTTGATAAGGCGGAGATAGACCTTGATCCCTCGATAGATCTTTATGACGAGAAGGTTTATCTCAAGGCAAGAGAGAACCTTGACAAGCTTGTGACAGACGGCGTTTGCAAGGAGGACGAGAATCCGTGCATCTATATCTACCGCCAGGTTATGAACGGCAGAAGTCAGACTGGTCTTGTCGGTTGTACCGCTATTGACGATTATATCAACAACGTAATCAAAAAGCATGAGCTTACAAGAGCCGATAAAGAGGCAGACAGAATCAACCACGTTGACTATTGCGACGCCAACACAGGTCCGATATTCCTTACATACCGCCCTGACGAATTCATAAGCAAGGCCGTTGAGGCTTGGAAGGAGAACCATGCTCCGGTTTACGATTTCGTCTCCGAGGGTGTTGAAAACACGGTTTGGGTTATCGACGATGCCGACACAGTCAAGGCTGTCACGGATAAGTTTGCTCAGATCGAGTCTCTTTACATTGCCGACGGTCATCATCGAGCAGCTTCGGCAGTTAAGGTAGGCAAGAAACGCCGTGAGCAGAATCCGAACTACACAGGTGAAGAGGAGTTCAACTTCTTCCTTGCGGTTCTTTTCCCGACCGATGAGCTTGAAATCATGGACTACAACCGCGTAATGAAGGACCTTAACGGAAATACATCTGATGAGTTTATGGCTAAACTCGGAGAGGTTATGGATATCGAAGAATACGGCAAGGACGCATACAAACCCGAGAAGAAACATAACTTCGGTATGCTGCTTGACGGAACATGGTACAAGCTTACTGCCAAGGACGGCACATTTGATGCGAACGATCCTGTTGATCAGCTCGATGTTTCGATTCTTCAGAATAATGTTATTTCTCCCATCTTCGGAATAGACGATCCCCGTACCGACAAGAGAATTGATTTCATCGGCGGTATCAGAGGACTCGGCGAGCTTGAGAGAAGGGTTAATACCGATATGAAGATCGCATTCTCCATGTTCCCGACAACGCTTGATGACCTTATGGATATTGCGGATGCAGGCAAGATCATGCCGCCGAAATCCACATGGTTTGAGCCGAAGCTGATGAGCGGACTGTTTATTCATAAGCTTTCATAATTCAGGACAGTCTCACCCGGCACAGAACGAAAAAAATAAATATAGGCCATAATTTACAATGAGGTTAGAACGTTAGTTGTAAATTATGGCTCTTATTTTTTATTGTATCTGTATATTGCGTGACCTTTTCTTTGATGATATAATGAAAATATAAATCGGACAGGAGAGGGTCATATGAAGAAGATTGTTGCGGTTATTCTCAGCTTTATTATTGCCTTGACTTTAAGCGTGCAGACCTTTGCGGTCGAGGTCAGACGGGATGATTTCTATCCTATTGTAATTGTGCCCGGTTATTCCTCATCGGGGCTTTACATGAACAATGAGGACGGCACTAAAACTCATGTTTGGGGAATTGATACAAATCTGATTATTAAGAGGGTGCTTGCCCGTTCTATAGACCTTGCTAAGGGCATCGATAAGCTGACAAAGGGCAACGCAAAATATATTGCAGACATCGTCGGCGGAGAATTTGCGGAAATGTTTGAGCATATGCGCTGCAATCCAGACGGCTCAAGCGTTTATGATGTTCATACATACACGTCAACAGCGGCGGATTCAAGCAACACATATCTGCTTGCAAATGAGGACGGCAAGTATATGTATGAGCAGGAAATCATGGGTATGTACGGCAGCTATATCGGCGAGGATTGGAACGATTATATTTTTAATTTCAGCACCGATTTCAGAATGAATGTTGAAAAGTGCGCCGCTGACCTTGACAAATATATTGACAGCGTGCTCGAATACACGGGTGCGGAAAAGGTTAATCTTTATTGCGTCAGCCACGGCGGACAGGTCGGAGCGACATTTCTCAATCTTTACGGAGAAAAGAAAGCCGACAAGCTCAATAACGTTTTGCTGACCGTTCCCGCCATCGGCGGAGCTTCTATTGCATACGGATTTTTCACGGGTGACATAAAGTTTGACGAGGAAAATCTTCTTTATTTCATCGAAAACGGTATGATGTTTGAGAATGACTATCACTGGCTGCTTGCAAATGAGAATCTTGATTTTATTGATGATATTCTTCATTATTTTCTTCCCTATGTACATCATATTATGGAGTTTTGGGGCAGCATGTGGGATTTTGTCCCCTATGAGGAGTATGACAAAATTCGTGACAGCTATCTTGACAGCAATGCTTCTGCCGATCTGATAGAAAGAACGGACCGCTTTCATCATGAAATCTATCCGAGTATGACGCAGAGGCTTCGGGCGTGCGTTGATGCCGGAATAAATGTTTATATAATTGCCGGAACGGGCAACAGGGATATTATCGGATACAAAGCAACAGGCGATGCGATAATTCCCACTTCGTCCTCAACAGGTGCAACATGCGCGCCTTACGGCAAAAGGTTCAATAATGGCTATAAGACGCTTGGTACGGTTTGTGACGATGAAGCTCACAACCACCTTTCGCCGTCAATGGAGATTGATGCTTCGACGTCCTATCTGCCCGAATACACATGGTTTATTGACGGTTTTTATCACGGAATGACGATAAAGAGTGATTACAATACGGAGCTTATCACAACCCTTATGTATAATGACGAGCGTGCCGATATTTATACCTATCCCGAATTTCCTCAGTTCCATGCAGATACAAACCGCTGTCAGTCGGTTTTTGCAAAGTTTAACAACAGCATTGAGGGATATGTTTCTGACGGTGATAACGCTTTGATAATAGAGAATTGCTCAAAGAAATATAATATGCGAATTGTTTCTGTTTCCTGTAACGGGATGAATATAAAGCTTAATAAGAGTTTTTTGAAAGAGATTCCGGCCGGCGATAAAATTGAAATTCCGTTTACGGGCGAAATTCCAAGGGCTTCGGGAGTTAAAGCACAGGTAGCAATCAATTATGTTCAGACCGGAGCGGTTACGCCTTTCGGTTCAAGGACGTTTGACTTTACAATAATCAACGGAGATAAAGTTGACTTCGACGGCGAAAATCCGATTGTCGATACCGATTTGCCGCAGGACGCTATTCTTAAAATAATACTTAAATTTATTCCGTCTCTCGGGTTGCAAAAGCTGACCGAGCTGGTGTATAATACCGTTAAATCATTGTTTTTAAGAGGTGTTAATGCATGAAAAGCAATATCACAAGAGATGAAGCCTTTGAACTTCTGAGAAAGTACAACAGCGAAAAATTTCACATTCAGCACGGTCTGACCGTTGAGGGTGTTATGAGATGGTACGCAAACGACCTCGGCTACGGTGATGATGCGGAATTCTGGGGCATTGTCGGTTTGCTTCACGATATAGATTTTGAGAAGTATCCCGAAGCGCATTGCATCAAGGCTCCCGAGCTTCTTCAAGAGGCGGGGGTCGGCGAGGACATGATCCATGCAATTTGCTCCCACGGCTATGATCTGACGGTTGATATCAAGCCGGAGCATGAGATGGAAAAGGTGCTTTACGCAACGGACGAGCTTACGGGTCTTATCGGTGCGGCGGCACTTATGAGACCGTCAAAGAGCGTTATGGATATGGAGGTCAAGAGCCTCAAAAAGAAATATAAGGACAAGAAATTTGCCGCAGGCTGTTCCCGTGACGTCATAGAAAAGGGTGCGGAAATGCTCGGATGGGAGCTTCCGACGCTTTGGGAAAAGACGATTGAAGCTATGCGCTCATGCGAAGCCGATATCGCAAAGACAATGGAAACTATTTGACAATTTAATAATATTATTTCAGCACATCTTCGGGTGTGCTGTTTTTTATGTCAGAAAAGGTCGCCGCAGGGCGGAAAAAACCGAAAAAGCTCTGTTTTGAGTAAAAAAGAATTTTTGGAATTATTATTGGTGTGTCGGTTGAACAAAACCGAAAATAAAACTATCGGGAGGATAATATGAACACTTTTTCCGAAAAAATCATATCCGTTGAGGAGGCCAGAACCGCCTTGCGGTGTATGAAGCTCGGCGATTTGTCGGAGGATGAAGCTTTGGAATGTCTTGACGAATTTGTTTTCAGAGTTCGCAACGTCACAACGGCAAAAATTGTTGAAGAAATCATCGAAAAGGAGCTGACTCCGCTGCAGACTGAGGTAATGAAAATGTATCTCTACGATAATATGGGAGTTGCGCAGATCGGACGTGTGCTCGGGTTGTCACAGGCGGCTGCTTCGAAAATCGTTGTAAGGGCGAACAACACTATCGTTAAGCTCATGACACCGCTTATCAAGTATCAGAGTGATATCTCTGATGCTCAATTGGTGCCGATTAAGGTCGGCAAGCTTTTGGATATCTGTGCGGCGAGAAACGGAAACGCAGCGTCTTTCTGCGAGGAGCTGAGAAATCTACGAATTGCATATGATATCGGCGCAGAACAGCTTTCGTCAAACCTGAAAATAAGCAAATGGGATTTGGCTGCAATTGAGGAAGGAAGGAAGATTCCGTCAATAACCACTGCGATGAGGTATTCGGCGCTTTTTGATGTTGAGATTGAAATGAAATTCAAAAACGGGAGGGGCTTCTATTCGTGCAAAAGACCTTAGAGGAGCTTGGCAAAGAATATCTCGAATCTGCAAAAACAATTGAAGCTCTGATAAAAAAGTACAGGGGAATACTGAGGGAAGCTTACAGCTCGGGAAATTACTTGAAAACATATGATACAAAACGCAGGCTTACGATTTTTTATGATCAGAAGCGTGAGCTTGAGGCAATCGGAAACAAACTGATAAATTATTATAACAAGGAGGATAATTCTGATGAATTACATTAATATGTCGGTCGAGGGCAATCGACTTAGAATAAAAGAGGAAAAAATATCCGTCGGAGGAAGTATAAACTATGACCGTTGTAAATTTACTTTCAATGACGAATGGGTCGGCTTTACGAAGACAGTCGTTTTTTCGATAAACGGAGATGAGAGCTACCGTGTTGCGCTCAAAACAAACGCCTGTATAATTCCGTCGGTGTGTCTTGAAAAGGAGGGTATTTTGGAAATCGGCGTTTTCGGCGTTAATGATAACGATGTCGTAATTACAACAAATTCCGTTGCTCATCATGTCGAAAAAGGGCTCAATATGGTGGGCGAGTGGATTGAAGGAGACGGAGAATTTGTTATTAACGCCGTGGAGGAAATGCGACGTGCGGTCGATGAGTACACCGAGACTCTTTCAAAAAGAGTTTCCGAGGAGATTGACCGATTGAAAACGGGCAGCGATTCGGATTCCGGTGCTCCGACACCGTCGGAATGGTATTTCCCAATAGCATTTACCGACACCGAGGCGGTTTCCCCGCTTTCTAAAAGCGGAGCCGAATATGAGCAGTTCCTTGATTTCAGACTCAATGCCCTGCTTCGAGACTTCCCGGATTACGTAACGAGAAAGGAATTGGGCACGGACGCAAGTGAGGAATATATGATGTATTCGTATTCGTTTGCGCCGGCACGCTATGACAAGACGATTTTTATTGCGGCATGTCTGCACGGCTCGGATAAATGCGGCTTGCTTGCGGTTTCACACTTCCTTGACTGCCTTTGCCGCGAATACCGTAATGACAGACTGCTTAAAATAATTCACGACAGCGTAAAGATAGTTCTTATCCCGGCGGTTAATCCGTATGCTCTGAAATCAAATTCCACCTACAACAAGAACGGAATAAATCTCGCTTACAATTTCCCGTATCTTTGGGAACAATGCGACCGCTACAAAAAGGGCGACGCGGCGGCTGACCAGAAAGAGACACAAACGGTTATGAGCTGTCTTGAGTCAATAAAAAATGACAAACTCAGTGCGGTCATCGAACTGCATACAAGTAATATTACATATGCCGGACGAAGCGTTTTTTATACAAGACAGCACGCAAACTGTTCAACGGCACTTGCCGATATGGTGAACAATTTCAACTATAATTATAACTATGTCGATTATACCGATGAAGCGGTTCTTGCCGCATCAAACAATGCCTATCTTTCCGACTATGCCGCAGATACATACGGTGTTAATGCGTGTCAGCTCATCTGGTCAACGAATCTTTACGGCGGAGCTTTTACAAACTATTGTATAACAAAGTATACGGAGCTTATAGGAAATACAATAAGAGTTATGGCGGAAAACAGCCGATTTATTCCAAAGCGAAGGCCGCAGCAGTTTATCAAACATCTTTCGTGGAGAAAAAGCAGCGACAGCGATGTGTTCACTGTAAAATCAACCTCCGAGCTTGAAAAAATGCCGATTTCCTCATACAAGCTTAAGCTTGACGCCCCATATAATATTACGGTTAACGGCTACGTTGAGCTTGATGTCTCCGAAGCGTGTACGGTTAAAATCAACCCTGTTCTTTATCAGCAATATTCCTCCGAGTTGGATTTCAAAACGAGGAAGGAAGCAACGCAGTTCACGCAGGAGCTTGCACTGACGGCAGGGACACATATTGTGCCTGTCTCCAGCATAACACAGGGATTTTTCAGTTGTTATAATTTCAGCAATGATAATCAATACACTGAGGAATTATATTTTACGCTCATGTTCAGCGCTTCGGCTTCGGACAAGGCCAAGGTGACGTCCTATGCCGTTACGCTTACGGCGACTCCGAGCGATGTTGCAAAACCGATTGAAGTTCTTTCTCCGATCGGACTTTGCTCGGATTATTCGGCAGATGATATACCGACCCAGAAGGTTATTTATCCGCTCGGGACATTATCGGAATATGATAAAAACTTTAACAACTGAGGTGAGGGCATTGGCTGAAATTACAGTTTCTTTGATTGCATTTGCCGGAACGCTTGTCGGTTCTCTCGGCGGAATTCTTGCCGCAAACAAGCTGTCGTCATATCGTATTGAACAGCTTGAAAAGAAGGTTGCAAAGCACAACAATCTTGTTGAAAGAATGTATGCTGTTGAAAGCTCCGTCAAGTCGGCACACCACAGGATTGACGACCTCAGAAATGAAATAGAATAAAAAGGGGGACTGCCGCTTATTTTTAAAGTGACAGTCCCGTATTTTTTATTTAAGTCCGAAGTATTCGGAGGCGTTGTTGTATGAAATATCCCTGATGATATCAATAAGCGACTTGTCGTTGGGGTAAAGTCCCTGTTCAACCCAATCGCCGATAAGTCCGCAGAGAATTCGGCGGAAATATTCGTGACGCGGGTAGGAAAGGAAGCTTCTCGAATCCGTAACCATGCCGACGAATTTTCCGAGCACGCCGAGGTTCGCAAAGGTTTTTAGCTGTTCTCTCATGCCGTCAATGTTATCGTTGAACCACCATGCCGAGCCGAGCTGAATTTTTGAAGCGGCTTCGCTTGACTGGAAGTTGCCGAGCATTGAGCCGAGGACATAATTCGCCGTCGGGTTGAGCGCAAAGAGAATCGTTTTCGGCAGACAGCCTTCCTCGTCAAGAGAATCCAACATTCTTGAAAGCTTATATGCGATATCGCCGTCACCTATTGAGTCGAAGCCGGTGTCGGGACCGATTGACTTGAACATTCTTGTATTGTTGTTTCTCATTGCGCCGATATGAATTTCGCAAGCCCAGCCGTGGCGTGCATATTCACGCGCGAAAAATCTGAACAGCTCGGTTCTGTATTTATCCTGCTCGTCAGTACTCGGGATTTTGCCGTTGACAGCTTTTTTGAATATTGCTTCAAGCTCATCGGAGCTTGCTCTGCTGTACGGGACATAGCCGAAGGAATGGTCGCTCGCAAGGCAGCCGTTATCGGCAAAGAAATCAATTCGTTCTTTCAAAACCTCCGTCAGCTTTTGGTAGCTGTCGATTTTCTGACCGGCGACTTTTTCAAGTGCTTCAAGCCACGGAAGAAATGAAGGCTGTTCAATATTCAATGCCTTATCGGGTCGGAATGCGGGATAGACCTTGCATTTGAAGCTCTTATCCTCGGCAAGGAGCTTGTGATATTCAAGCGTATCCGCAGCATCGTCTGTTGTACAAAGACAGGTGACGTTTGAATTAACAATAAGCTCCCTCGGAGTGAAGCCGCCTGCGGCAATCTTTGCATTGGCTTTGTTCCAGATTTCATCGCAGGTTTTCTCATTAAGAGGTTCGTAAATATCAAAATATCTTTGCAATTCAAGGTGCGTCCAGTGGTAAAGGGGATTACCTATGCAGGCAGGTAAAACCTTAGCCCATGCTTTGAATTTTTCATAGCCCGAAGCGTCCCCCGTTATGTATCTTTCGTCTATGCCGAAGCTTCGCATGGCTCGCCATTTGTAGTGATCTCCGCCGAGCCAAAGCTCCGCAATATCGGCAGGCTGTTTGTTCTCATAAATCTCTTTGGGTGAGAGATGACAGTGCCAGTCGAAAATCGGCATATCCGCTGCGCCCTCAAAGAAAAGCTTTTTTGCCGTGTTATTGTAAAGAAGAAAATCTGTATCCATAAATCTCTCCATTTTGTTCAGCTCCTTTTTAATGATTATACAATATCAGAAAGCAAAATAAAAGTGCAAAACGTCAAATAATCTTGAAAAAAAGAATTGAATGTGTTAATATATATAAAGATCAGAGTAGGTGGTATTATTATGTCAAAAGAAAAAGGATTTTTTGCGGAATTTAAAAAATTTATAATGCGCGGCAACGTTATTGATCTTGCAGTCGGCGTTATTATCGGCGGTGCTTTTCAGGCGATAGTCAGCTCACTCGTTGAGGATATCGTTACCCCGTTGCTCGGAATTATTTTAGGTAAGGTCGATTTTTCAAATCTTGCCGTGACGATCGGCGACGCTTCAATCGGCTACGGAAAGTTTATCACGGCGGTTATCAATTTCTTCATTATGGCGCTTGTTATTTTTGCCATTATTAAGGCAATTAACGATGTTTCCGACCGCTTACATAAAAAGACGGATGAGGAGCCTGCTCCGGCAACAAAAATTTGCCCTTATTGCAAGTCAGAAATCGACATTGAGGCTGTTAAGTGCCCTCATTGCACATCGGATGTTGAATAATTAAGGAGCGGATAATATGCAGGAGGTAATCCTGAAAAAGGTGATGTTCGGAGGATATGATTGCTATGAGGTTATGAACCGCATAAATGCAATGCAGATCAAGCTGAACAGAACAAAAAAAGACTCGGATAAGCTCGAGGCGCTAATACGGGAAGCGGACGTGCTGAAATCCGAAATCGCCGAAAAGGACGAGGAAATTATACATTTGACCGAGAAAATCAGAGAACGTGAGGAAGCGCTTGAGAAAAATCAGCCTTCAAAACTTTTTCTCAAAAAGACCGAGGAATACACGGATAATTATATTGAGGCGGCACGTTCGCTTGAAAAATCCGTCAGAGAACTTACGGCGGATCAGGTGCTTGAAGCCAAGCAGAGAATAAAGGATCTGCAGGACGAGCTTGAAAGCATTTCTTCGGCAATCGGGGAAACCTTTGTATCTGTTTCCGACCTTAAAAACGAATATAAAAATATCAACAAAAGTTACAAGGAAATAATCAACGAAACCGCCGCAGAAAAGAAAGAAAAAAAGCCGGCAGAAAAAAAGACGACTAAAAAAAGCACAAAGAAAACAACGAAAAAATCTCCGCCCAAAAAGCCGAACGCCGACAATTCAGAGGCTTTGGAGCTTATAAGGCAGAGCGAAGAAAAATACAAAAATCTATAATAAAAAGCTGTTTCGATTTCGCAAGAAAAAGGAACAGCTTTTTTAAAATAATAAGGTTAAAGTACAGCGCAAATCTAAAATCTTACCGTGATCTCTCCGCTGGAGAGATTCTTTGTTTCGCCGTTTTCGCTGACGATTAAATTTGCATTGTCGTCAATCTCGATTGCTTTTGCAAAATGCTCAATGTTGTTTTCGTAATATTTTATTTCTTTGCCGATGACGCAGGATTTTTTTCTGTAATAATCGAGATAGGTTCTGTCATCAATGTCATCGGCAAATGCGATCATTTTTTCGGTGACTTTTGCGACAAATATATTTCTGTCAATTTCCTCACCGAGCGAGCCTGCCCTTGTGCCGATATCGTCGGGAAAATCCGTTGTGCTGATATTGACACCTATTCCTATGCACAGTCCGTCAACCTTTCCGTTTTTTACAATCGACTGAACAAGAATTCCGCAGACCTTTTTGCCGCTAACGTAAATGTCGTTCACCCACTTGATTTTCGGGTCAAGGTCTGTCATTTCCTCAATCGTTTTTGCAACCGCGACAGCTACGGCAGAGGTAACATAAACAACGTCATTCAAATTGCCCTTAGGACGAATAATAATTGAGAAATATACGCCGCTTTTGGCAGGGGAATAGAAGCTTTTGCCCTGTCTGCCCTTGCCGTTCGTTTGTTCCTCGGCGGCAACAAGAATGTTTCCTTCAACTGTTTCTGCAAGCTTGATCGCTCTTGTATTGGTCGAATCTGTCACGTCATAGGTTACAACGGTCGCGTTCGGCAGCATTGATGAAATTGTTTCCTGATTTAGCATATTTTCACCCTTTCGGTGTTTGTGTTTCCTCTAAAATAATATCACTCAATTCATCTTTTTACAAGCACATTTTTTGTTGCGGGGAATAGAATGTAATATAATGATGAATGAGGTGATCCGATGGACAACAGTTGCTTTTATTACGGAGCAAACACGGCGGACGGGGTGTACTCGGGAATTTTTGAGCCTGAGAAAATTGAAAAAATACTAGTTGTTAAAGGCGGATCGCCCGAGCTGAAGGACAAAATTTTTATTGAGCTTTCTGAGGAGCTTGTTCAAAAAAGTATTCAAAACGAAATGCTTTTTTCGTTTGAAAACTGCTGCGGAATTTATTGTGCCGAAGAAAAAATACTTATTGCAGACGAAAAAATTTTAAAAGAAAAACAAATTGAAAATGCAGAGAAAATTATTGACTTAAATGAGCTTTTTTCAGAAACAATCCCACAAGAGCTTTTACATATTTACGAGAAAGAATACGATAAAAAAATAAAACGCAGCGGAAGATTTTTGTCGGCGGCGGACAGCGTGAAAAAAGACGCAATGCGTATTGACGCAAAGTCTGTGAATATCGGAAGTGTTGTAAACTATTCTTCAAAACTTTGGAAAAAGCTCGGCGCAGAGATGCAGGGAAGCATCGGGACGGAGACAAGAAAGTTCGTTTCCTGCATAACTCCCGACGGTGCGGAGCTGAACATGAAAGCCTTTGATGCTTGCGAACGCTTGGCTGTAATTGTTGACAAAACGGGAGCGGTTTCAACGATGATAATAGACCGACTGCGTCGATACGCACTCGGCTCGGGTTATGATGTTGTGAGCTGTATATGCTCACTTGACGGAAAAACGGTTGAGCATATTATTGTGCCTGAGCTGAGCTTCGGAGCTTTTTCATCAGAGCATTATCATAGAATTTTGCCCAAAAAAGAGCGCAGAGTTTTTGCTTCACGTTTTCATACAATGGACAGCGAGCTTTATAAAAACAGAATAAATTTTTCGCTGAAAGCTTACCGTTCGCTGATGAACGAAGCCTTTGAGTCGCTGATAGGAGCACAGACGGAGGAAAGAAAAATAAATTATATTTTCGGCAACGTTGTTGATGTTTACGATGCAGTTACGGAAATAATCGAAAGCATATAAACAGAAAAATCCGACCATTGAAATTATCAAAGGTCGGAAATTTTTCTATTCTGTAGCTGATTCAATTTGTCCCGCACTTGCCGCATTTAATTTTTTCGTCTTTCTTAAAAGAATTATCGTGCTGATAACATCAAGAACCGAAATAAATTGCAGAAGATAATGTATTGCCGAAATTTGTTCCTTGCCGTATTTTCTTCTCAGAAGAATTATGTTTGCCGCTCCGAAAAATCCGCTTTGCACAATGAATGTGCAGGTGTAAATAATCATTATAATAATGATGAATGACAGAAAACCGGCTGTTGCCAGGGTTAGGCCGAAACCGACCATGAAGCATACGGCGAAATTCAGAATATAAAACGGAACGGTTTTAATTTTCAACAGAACCCAAGCCTTTGAAAGCTGCTCCGTTTGTGATTGCATGAACATTTTAACCGCCAAAACGGCACACATCCAGCCGATAACCTGAACCGCTATAAAGAAAAGTACGCCCAAAGCCGAAGTGATATATGATATTACCGTCAGCTTTTCACTCGTAACGCCTTCAATGACAAGCAAAGCAAGCGGCAGAACAAGCTGAAGATGAAGCATCACAAAAAATGCTTTTATCAATTTCATTTTCTTTCCGCCCCTTTCGGCTTATGCCTGAACCTTGTGGAAAATCTTCTTGCCCTTCTTCACGATTATTGCGTTTGCCTTGAGGTCATCCGAGGTGAATGAAAGTCCGATATCGGTTACTTTCTTATCGTCAACGGACACGCCGCCCTGCTGAACAAGACGTCTGCCCTCGCCGCGTGATTTTGTGATATTTGTTTTGAGAAGAATGTCAAGAATATCAATCTTTCCGTCAGTGAAATCTGCATCCGAAAGAGTAGTTGCCGGCATATTGTCGAGGTTTGCCCCGCCGCCGAAGAGTGCCTTTGAAGCCTCTCGCGCCTTGGTTGCTTCTTCCTCACCGTGGACGAGCTTTGTAAGCTCAAACGCAAGGATATCCTTTGCCTCATTGAGCTGTGCGCCCTCCCAATGATCCATTGCGTCAATTTCCTCAAGCGGAAGGAAGGTGAGCATACGGATACACTTGAGAACGTCCTGATCGCCGACATTGCGCCAGTACTGATAGAATTCATAGGGGCTTGTCTTTTCGGGGTCGAGCCAAACAGCACCAGAAGCGGTCTTGCCCATCTTTTTACCCTCGGAGTTCATCAGCAGGGTGATCGTCATTGCATAAGCGTCCTTGCCGAGCTTCTTTCTGATAAGCTCTGTACCGCCGAGCATGTTTGACCACTGGTCGTCGCCGCCGAACTGCATGTTGCAGCCGTACTCCTTGAAAAGATGGTAGAAATCATAGCTTTGCATAATCATGTAGTTGAACTCAAGGAAGCTGAGACCCTTTTCCATTCTCTGCTTGTAGCACTCGGCACGAAGCATGTTGTTAACGGAGAAGCATGCGCCGACCTCACGAAGGACGTCAACATAGTTGAGGTCGAGGAGCCAATCTGCATTGTTGACCATCATTGCCTTGTCCTCGCCGAATTCAATAAAACGGCTCATCTGCTTCTTGAAGCAGGCGATGTTGTGGTCGATGTCCTCCTTTGTAAGCATTTTTCTCATGTCGGTTCTGCCGGATGGGTCACCGATCATGCCTGTGCCGCCGCCGAGAAGGGCGATAGGTCTGTTGCCTGCCATCTGAAGTCTCTTCATAAGGCAGAGAGCCATGAAGTGACCTACATGAAGGCTGTCGGCTGTCGGGTCAAAGCCGATGTAGAAAACGGCCTTTCCGTTGTTGATAAGCTCCTTGATTTCATCTTCGTCCGTGACCTGAGCAATGAGTCCGCGGGCAACAAGTTCGTCATAAATTGTCATTTTGATGTTTCCTTTCTCGTGAAAAATATTTAGACAGAAAAAGCCCCCTGCCCTTAGGGCAGAGGACGAATTATCGTGTTACCACCTCTGTTCACCGAACCCTCACGGGAACGGCCTCGGCGAGTACATATATACTCTGACGTTTAACGCACGCACACGGCACAGCCTACTGCAATTTTCAGCCGCGCAGCTCAGGGATGTATTTTGGCAAAACTCTCACGCTTTCTCGCACCGGCCGAAAGCTCTCTTGGCATCCTTTTTTGCTTACTTCTTCCCGTCAAAGCTGTTGAAAGCATTATATATTGTTTAAAGAATTTTGTCAAGCGGTTGACGGGAAAAAGAAAAAAGTGTAAAATAATCTGCGGTTATTAAAAAATTAACGGAGCGAAGAATATGAGAATGCGAAGAAAAAAGAATCTTGACAGAAGACTGAAGAGCTGCGGCGGTCTGATTTTTTCTATCGAGAGCGAGGATAAAAACTTTAACACGGCAATTGAAGAAAAGGAATATATAGACCTTGAAAAATGGTTTGGCAACTCCAATCCGGTTCGCCTTGAGGTCGGCTGCGGCAAGGGTCAGTTCGCCGCCGAAATAGCTAAGCGCAACCCCGATATCAATTATATTGCGGTCGAGAAATGCGCTAACGTTGTTGTTATTGCCGCCGAAAGAGCGATTGAGGAGAGTATTCCTAACCTGCGTTTTATCAAAGGTTCGGCGGAATATTTGCCAAAATATCTTCCCGACGGAATCTTTGATAGGGTCTATCTCAATTTTTCCTGTCCGTTTCCGAAGAAAAAATACGCAAATCACCGTCTGACAAACAGAAAGTTCCTTGCGATCTTTGACCGATTGATGACCGATGACGGAGAAATTCATCAAAAGACGGACAATATGCATTTCTTTGAATATTCGATTCAGGAGTTTTCCGAATACGGAATGGCAATAAAAAATGTTTCACTTGATCTTCACAACAGTGACTTTGAGGGCAACATCGTGACAGAATATGAAAAGAGATTTTCGGACCTCGGTCAACCGATTTACCGACTTGAAGCTTATAAAAGGTAAACGCTTTTTCAGAAAAATTTCATAGCTGATAAAAATCCACACTCGGAAAAATGCCGAATGTGGATTTTTTATAATGTTCCGTTTTCGAATTCACGTTTGAACCAGACGTCCTTGACCTCAAATTCTCTGGAATGGAGATAGGAGAGAATTCCTGCGCTTTCGTCAAACATGAACACCAGTTTATAGGAATAAAGGCACTGCTTGCGGTAGCCGAAGTCCTTATTGAGCTTATTTGTGCCGTACTTGCCGTCGCCGAGAAGCGGATGACCGATTGAAGCGAAATGTGCCCTGATCTGATGAGTTCTGCCCGTCATAAGCTCGACCTCAACAAGGCTTAGCTGTTTATCGTAATCCCTGCCGAGAACCTTATATTTTGTGCGGATTTCCTTCGCACCGTCGCAGGGATGTTTAAGAATTTTAACAGTGTTTTTTTTCTCATCCTTTAAGAGATAGCCCTCCAAAAGTCCGCTGTCACGTTCCATAATTCCGTGGCAGACGCAGAGATAAAATTTCTTGAGATTTGTTCTCTGCTTCATCTGAGCGTTCATTATTCTGAGGCTTTCGGCGTTTTTGGCAGCGATAACGATGCCGCCGGTGTTTCGGTCAATCCTGTTGACGAGAGCAGGGGTGAACGAATTCTCCTCATCGGGCTTGTACTCACCCTTTTCATAAAGATATTTCTTTATCCTTGTGATGAGCGTATCGACATATTCTCTGTCATCCGGGTGGCAAAGCAAGCCGGCCTTTTTGTCAAGGAGCATGATGTTTTCGTCCTCATATAGAATGTCCAGTCTGCTCGGTGCGCCGGTGAAATCGTAACGTGTTTCGGGCTTGGCAAAAAACTCGTCATTGATATACATGTCAACAACGTCGCCGACCTGCAGAATTGTCGAGATTTCGGCACGCTTGTTATTAACCTTGATTCGCTTTTTTCTTATGTATTTATACATAAGCGACTGCGGCAGATTCGGCATACCTTTTCTTATAAACTTGTCGAGCCGCTGACCTGCATCATTGGCTTTTATTTCAAAACTTTTCATATCTTAATTTTTAAACGAGTGTATCGGCGCAGGAATTCTGCCGCCTCTGTTAATGAAATCCGAACAGTCTGCACTGTTGACCGGCATTATAGGAGCATAGCCGAGCAAACCTCCGAATTCAACGGTATCGCCGACGTCCTTGCCGATTACGGGGATCAATCTGACCGCCGTGGTTTTTTGGTTTATCATTCCTATTGCCATTTCGTCGGCAATTATGCCGGAAATCGTTGAAGCCTTTGTATTGCCGGGAATAGCAATCATATCAAGTCCGACCGAGCAAACGCAGGTCATGGCTTCAAGCTTTTCAAGTGTGAGCATACCGGCATTGACCGAGTCTATCATGCCCTGATCCTCCGAAACCGGGATAAATGCGCCGGAAAGTCCGCCAACGTATGACGAAGCCATTATACCGCCCTTTTTAACCTGATCGTTAAGCAATGCAAGAGCCGCAGTAGTTCCCGGAGCGCCGACATATTCAAGACCCATTTCCTCCAATATTTCAGCAACGCTGTCGCCTATTGCGGGCGTGGGAGCAAGCGAAAGATCAATAATTCCGAACGGAACGCCCAGCCTATGTGATGCTTCACGCGCTACGAGCTGACCTACCCTTGTGACCTTGAAAGCGGTTTTCTTTATCGTCTCGCAAAGTGTGCCGAAGTCGCCGTCCTTAACCTCACTGATGGCACGTTTAACGACACCGGGGCCGCTGACACCGACATTTATAATCGTGTCTGCCTCTGTCACACCGTGGAATGCACCTGCCATGAACGGATTATCATCGGGTGCATTGCAGAATACAACGAGCTTTGCGCAGCCGATAGAGCCGCTGTTCTTTGTCAGTTCGGCGGTTTTAACTATAATTTCGCCGAGCAGCTTGACCGCATCCATATCAATACCGGTTTTAGTTGAACCGACATTGACAGAGCTGCAAACTCTTTCCGTTGAAGCGAGAGCTTCGGGAATGGATTTGATAAGCAGCTTTTCGGCAGGGGTCATACCCTTTGAAACAAGGGCTGAAAAGCCGCCGATGAAGTTGACATTTATCTCATGTGCTGCCTTGTCAAGCGTTTTTGCGATTTTTACAAAATCTCCCGTGGTATTGCAGCAAGCTGCACCTATAAGGGAAATCGGTGTAACGGAAACACGCTTGTTGACTATCGGAATTCCGAATTCAAGTGCAATTTCATCGCCTGTTTCAACGAGCCTGCCTGCTTTTGAAAGTATTTTTTTGTAGATATTATCGCAGGTTTTGTCAACCTCTGACGCAATGCAGTCGAGCAGGCTTATGCCCATGGTGATCGTACGCACGTCGAGGTTATTTTCTTCAATCATTTTGTTCGTTTCACGAACTTCAAAGGAGTTTATCATAGCCTACCTCAAATTCTGTGCATTACGTTGAAAATATCCTCGTGCTGCATCTTAATTTTTACGCCGAGCTCTTCGCTGATTTTTTCAATTTCACCGTTGAGAACGGCGAAGTCTTTCTTAGCATTCTGAGCGTCAACGATCATTATCATGTTGAAAAAGCCCTGAACAATTGACTGGTTAATGTCGAGTACATTGATGTCATTCTCAGCGAGATAGGTACAAATTCTTGCAATTATGCCCACTCTATCCTTGCCTATGACCGTAATTATTGTTCTGTTCATTCCTTGTCCTCCGAGTCGTCGTTACCCTCTATCTGGGATAGAATTTCTTTTAAATTTATTTTCTGTGTGTTAAGAATCTCGTCCGCTCTGTTGAGAGTTTCGGTCGGATCCTGCTTATTCATCTCATATTCGTCAGGAACGTCAAGCAGTTTTTCGACGTCCTCAACGGTTGCATTTTTACCGAGATCCTGCTCCATCAGTGCGTCAATGCCTGTCGGTCCGTCCGTCGAAGTTTCAACAGTTTCCTTACTGTCGATCTCAATGCTTTTTGCATATCTCTTTTTCTTTGCGATGTGAATTACAATAAGAGCAACAATAAATGCAACGAGGGTGCCTGCGGAAACAACTGCTCCTATCATAAAGCCTTTCGGCTTATAGGTCATTTCAATTGTGTGTGTTCCGGGAGCGGCATCAATTCCGATAAGTGCATTGCCGAGAGCGACCGGCTCAACCTTTTCGCCGTCAACGGTTATCTCCCAGCCTTCATCATAGTTAATTGAGGTGTAAACAAGCTCATTCGCCTTGACGTTAACGGTTCCCTTGATGTGGGTGTCCGTGAACTCGGAAATATCCATCGCCGAAGCGGCAAGCTTGTTGTAACCGGCTTCAAAATTATTCATATCAAGACCGACGGCATAAATATCGGCATAGCCGGACTCCTTGTCCGACGGGATTGTGATTTCAAGGGTAAGAATTTCGCCCTTTTCAAGATAACCGCAGTCGAGAACATACGGATCGCTCGGATCCTGAGACTTTGAAAAACCGTTTGTGCCCGAAACGTTTATTGTATCTGCACTCTTGCAGTCGGTGTAGAGATAGACGTTTTGAGATTCGGGAATTTCATATTTGATGACTATTGAGCCTTCCTGACCCGTTATTTCTTTATTATACGAGAAATTCTCTGTAAGGAGTTCATCGTCGCTTCTGATATTTTTGGTGCTGTAGGTCGTTGCCGAAATCCTCTTGAATACATCGCCGGCATCGGTTGCTCTTGTCCAGTAATCATTCTGGATTTCAAACGGATTTGAACCCGTTGTTATCCATTTTTCGACTTCTTCGCTTACACTGTATGCAATCGGAAGGCAGTAATTATTTCTGTATGCAACAAATCTGCCGTTCTCCGCAACCTTCTCAAACAGCCGGTCGTTCATTATCGAATCGTCGTTATTCACAAGATATTTGAGCGACATCATAGCATTATAAACAGGCGTCTGCGGAGCATAAATATAGCTGTTAATATAGTTGCTGTTCAGTCCGAGATTATGCTGGAGATTAGCGGATTTTTCATAAGCCATTGATGAGAAAACGGAAACGCCGTTGTAGTTGAACCATGAAGCGTCCATAAGCGTATTGATATTCGTAAGCTCCATTCTGTATTTGTCCGTACCCTCAACGGTGTCGAGCTTTTCTTTGAGCTCCCTAAACTCGGTATAGCCGTTAACAAAGTTCGGCTTCTGCTGACTCATGACAAAGTGGCTTGTGTCGCTGACCGCAACCTCGGCAAAGACGCAGCACATGAGCAGGAGCGAGACAGCCGACTGAGCATAGTTTTTCTTTTTCATAAGGCCGAGAACAACGGTATAGACCGCAACAAACGCTATGCTGAGATAGATTGAGGTTTCCGTAACATTCTTTGAACCGAGCCTTTGAACAAGGACGGCAAAGAGAACTGTCGCAACACCGGAGCCGAGCAAGGCCTTTGTTGAAAACGATTTGATATTGACAATTGCTTTGTATGCGATTGAAAGCAAAACAAATGAATATATAAATGAGAATCTGAACGGAAGATCGTTCGGAAAATGGAAGGCATGAACGATATAGTTAAGATAATTAAGGTTGAACCCGAGGAAGAAAACGGCAAGCAAAACGATGTGTGCCGCACGCTCTTTTGCCTTGATTTTATCGCAGAAAATATAGAGCGGAACAAGCATAACGGTAATGATTCCGCAATAAACATTGGGAAGGACGTCTTCGCCGCTGCTTCTGATCGTCGGCTCAAGCGAGGTAAGATGATTTGCAAGGAAATCAAAAATATTATTGTAGAACTGATAATCGCTTGGAAATGTGCCCGATGTTGCCGAGCAGGCTTTGAGACAGAAATATGTCGGAAGAAGCGCAACGGCTGCAAGTCCGACAGCCACGAACGAGCCGAGAGCGAACAGCAGACCCGATTCGACAAATCGGCTGTAAAGGACGTTGTCTATTTTTCGGTTGTAAATCTCACCGTCCTCATCAACGTAGATCGGCTTGGTGGGAAGAACCTCCTTGATCGAATAATTCGAGAAGAAATAAACGAGGAAATAGAGCACGGCGAAAATGCAAATCATGTATGCCATGTAGTAGTTAGAGAAGAATGTGATTGCAAGAGTAACAATATAGAAGGTTGCCTTTTGCTTATTGATTATTCGCTCAATTCCGAGAACAACAAGCGGGAGCAGGTACATTGCGTCGATCCACATAATATTCCAGTAATAGGCGATAAAGAAGCCGCAAAATGCATAGAGAATACCGAAAGCGGAGATTGTGAAATCGTTTTTATGGTTCGATTTTTTAAGATAATAGGCCATTGCCGCCGCGGCAAGGGCATTCTTGACGTATACCATCGCACCGATTGCTTCGGGGACATTCTCATGGCCGAAAAGTAAAACTATCAAGCCGCCGATCGGGCTGGAAAGATAGTTATAATAGTTGCCGAGGAAGGCTCCGCCGCCGCCCGTATTCCATGAGTAAAGCATACTCTTGAACTGCGTCAGTCTGTCATAAAGCTCGGCAAAAAGCGGACCGTACTGGTGGTAAAGATCCATTCTCAGAACGGTTTTGTTGCCAAACGGAATAATATCAAAGCAATAATATATCAACAGCATAAGTACGGCACTGCAAACAAACGCAAGTATTATATAAATGTTGCGATCAAGAAATTTTGCAAGCTTTGAATTTGGGTGCTTTTTCAAAAAACTCTTTTTTTCTTTCAACAGACTCATTCCTCTCTTTTATGTGAAAGCATGACACACTTTTCAAAATATTTTTCCTTTATATATTACCACACAACTGCTGGTCTTTCAATAAGCACGGCTGAAAATTCACACTTATTTTAAATCTGATATGTTCTATTTCGGGACAAGAAGTCATAAAAAATAAATGGTGATAAAAATGAGGCATGACAAAAAAGAAAAGATTGACATTGTTCTGAAATATCTCCCCTCAATTTTTACTTCTCTTGCGGAAAAAGATACGGATTCTCTTTGCGAAATACGACTGAGAGCTGACCGACCCGTTGCCCTTGTTTTTTCCGGACGGACTGATTATATTACAAAATCGGGACGGCTCACCGGTTTTTATTCGTCGGATCTTTTTTCATTTTCGAGAACCGAAATTGAAGAAATCTTTATTCGCCTGTGCGGATATTCCGTACACAGTCTGACGGATAACATTGCCGACGGGTTTATCACGCTTGACGGCGGAATAAGAATCGGCGTTTACGGCACTGCAGTTGTCCGTGACGGAAAGATAACGTCTGTTCGTAACGTTGAGGGGCTTAATATCCGCATTCCCGCCGAATATAAAGGGTGTGCGTTGCCGATATATAACCGCCTTTTTCGCAGCAGAATGCCGAATACGGTTATTTGCGGTGCGCCGATGTCGGGCAAGACCACTGTTTTGCGGGATCTTTGCCGTTTGATTTCAGACGAGGAGCACAAAAAAATCACCGTGATTGACGAACGCTGTGAAATGAGCGGATATGACCTCGGGATCAACACCGATGTTTTAAAAAACTATCCAAAGGCTCAGGGTATCGGCATTGCCGTGCGGACTCTCTCGCCGGATGTTGTTATCTGCGATGAAATAGGCTCGGTGAAAGAGGCAGAGGAGCTTTGCACGCTCGTCAACTGCGGCGTTAAATTTATTGTGACGATGCATTGCTCGGAGCTTTATGAGCTTAAGCGCAGACCCCAATTTAATCTGCTCAGTGAAGCGGGAGCGACGGAGGCGTGCGTCTTTCTCAACGAAAAGGATTTTACGGTCAAAAAAATACTGATGAACAGAAGCTGAAAGGGAAAAGCAATGAAATTATTATCACTTATTGCATTGGGGCTTGCCTGTGCTATGGCCGGACGGTATATAGCATACAGGCTCAGCCGACGTGTTCGCATACTCGAGAAAATCTCGCTGATGTTCGGCATAGCGGAGAATGAAATTAAATTTTTGAACCGTCCGACATCGGAGCTTATTGAACTGCTCGAAAAAAAAGACGAGCTTGCGGAGCTTGATTTTCTGCCGAAAAGCATTTCTTATATAAACGAGGGTATGGACATTACGGATGCTTGGGCGCAGGCAATTCATGAGTCGAAAAGCGTTGACGGAGAGGACACATGCGTTCTCTATTCATTCGGAGAGAGCTTGGGCAGAAGTGATGCCGACGGGCAGATTGCAAGCTGCCGCTATCATGTAAAGCTTACAGACGAACGGCTTAACGAAGCGCGCGAAAAACGTAAACGCTATGCTTCGCTTGCCTGCGGACTCGGAATGTTATCGGGAATCGGAGTTTTTATAATCTTGTTTTAGGAGCGGAATATGGAACTGGTAATCAGAATTGCGGCAATCGGGATTATTGTCGCCGTGCTTCAGCAAATTCTCACCCGTTCGGGGCGTGACGAATATGCAATGCTCGTTGTGCTCGCAGGTTTGCTTGCCGTCGTTGCGATGTTGATTCCCGAATTGAAAGACCTTTATTCTTCGGCGACCTCCGTTATGGGATTTTGATATGGAAATCATAAAATTTGCTTTAATCGGCATACTTTGCGCTGTTCTTGTTGTTGTCGTCAGGCAACAAAGACCCGAGCTTGCAATGATTGTCCAGCTTGCAGGCATAGTCACCCTTGTGATTTTATCAATTGAATATATGAAAAATATTTTTGCCGAGACGGACGGGCTGTTCTCGGACGCGGAATTTCTGAATGACGGTTACCTTGAATTGCTTGTAAAAATTCTCGGAATTGCCGCCGTGACAAAAATCGGTTCGGATATATGCAAGGACAGTGCAAATTCGGCACTGGCGACCGTAGTTGAGCTTGTCGGAAAAGCCGTTATCCTTGCCATGTGCCTTTCGCTGATAAAAACGCTCGCCGAGATTTCAAAGGGGCTGCTTGAATAAAATGAAGATTAAAAAAATATCGGGAATTGCTTTAATTTTTGTTCTTATTTCCTTTTTACTTTCAGTTTCGGCGTGTGCGGAATCCTATGCCGACGAAGTAAAAGAGATCTATAACTCTCTTGACTCCGAAACGCAGGAGCTTTTAAAGGATATCGGTGCCGATTCGGTCGATTTTGACTCCATGTTCGGCGTCACCCCGCAGAAAATCTGGGCGCTGACGAAAAAGCTCATCACGGGAAATATCGAGGCTCCGACACGCTCGGCTGTTCGTCTTATCTCTGTGATAATTTTAATTGCAATTTTTGAATGCTTCGCTCCCGAGGATACGAGAATCAAAACAATTGTCGGCATTGTCGGAACCTTACTCTGTGTAATTTCGGTTATTTCTCCGCTTTCGACGGCTGTAAGTTCGGCAGTTTCTTCAATAGCCGTCGGCGAAAAGCTGATGCTTGCCCTTATTCCCGTGCTCGCCGCCGTAGTTACGGTGACGGGTAATCCGACGCTTGCCGCGAGCTTTCAGTCAATTGCATTTGCGGGAGCTCAGGTCATTTCGGGGATTTCCAACGGCTATATAGTTCCTATCGTCGGTGCGGTTATGGCGCTTGATATAACAGGTTCAATCATGCCGTCATTTAAGCTCGGCGGAATAACCTCGTTGATAAAAAAGACCGTAACGGCTGTGCTGACCTTTGTTTCAACAATTTTTGTGTCATTTTTAGGTATCAAAGGTGCGCTTGCCAATGCTGCGGACACGGTTGCGTCAAAGGGAATAAAGCTCGTCATAAGCTCGGCTGTTCCTGTTGTCGGCGGCGCATTGAGCGAAGCATATTCGGGAATAATCGGCAGTCTTGTGCTCGTCAAAAGCACGATCGGAGTTTTCGGAATAGCCTCTGTTGCGCTGATAAATCTGCCGTCATGCTTACAGCTTCTTTTTTGGATTTTTGCGTTGAAGCTTTCGGCAGCAGTCGGGGAGCTTTTTAACCAGCAAAGTATTGCCGAGCTTCTGCGTGCGCTGGCCTCATCGCTTACGCTTTTGAATGTTGTGCTGCTTTTTAATGCTGTTCTTTTTATTATTTCAACGGCACTTATTCTGGTTATAAAGGCGGGATAAAAATGAATGAGATAAAGCAATGGACATTGGGCATCGCCGTTTCGGCGATAGTCGGTGCGATAATTCTTTTTATTTCGCCCGAGGGTTCAACGGAAAAGCTTGTTCGTACGGCTGTGTCGCTTTTCCTTATGTGCGCAATTCTCAGCCCGTTCATTACAAATGCAGACCCGATGAAAATTTTTAACAGTCTTGAATTGTCGGAGACTCAGTCCGCTACGTCGGCAGGCAATGAAGCAGCCGAATATCTGCAAAACGAATTAAAAGAAAAAATTCTTGATATTCTTAAAGAATGCGGAATAAATAATGCAGACATAAGCATAAGTATCAATATAGAAAACGGCAATGAAATGAAGATTGAAAAGGTAGAAATTTTTGCAGAAAAAAATGACGAAAATCAATTTGAAATTGCCGAAAAAAATTTAAAAAACCAACTGGGAATTGAAACAAAAATCGAGGTGAAAAAATGAGAAAAGCTGTCGAAAAAATTCTCGAAAAAATTAAACGCGACAAAAGAATTGCGGCAATAGTTTGCGTCGGACTTGCAGGAATAGTATTGCTGACTTTATCGGAGCTTATGCCGCAGGGGAAAGATGTAACCGAGAAAAGCGATAAGGAGCCGGTCTCCGATATTCGAGACAGTTACGAGGATGATATTGAGAAGAGACTGACATCTATTGTCTCGGCGATCAACGGCGCAGGCCGCACCGAGGTCATGGTCACGCTTGCCTCCGGCGACGAGAACGTGTACGCAGTCAAAGAAAAAAGCAACGACGGGTCAAAGGAACGTGAGTATATCGTGATTGATTCCGACAACAACGAATCGGGGCTTCTTCTCAAGGTTATTGAACCTGAAATCAGGGGCGTTGCGATTGTATGCGAGGGAGCGGATTCTGCCAAAGTCAGACAGGAGATTGTTTCGACGGTTTCCGCCGTTCTCGGAATCAGCACAAATCGAATAAGCATTGCAAAAATTAAGGCAATATCGCACGATTGAGGTGTGCAAATTGTCCTAAACCGAAATCGGAATAATATATCGGAGGTTAGTGATGAACATGATAATCAAAAAGAAGCAATTAGTTTCAGTGGCGCTTGTGCTGACGCTTTCGGCGGCGGTTTTTGTAAACTGGTATTTTGCACGTCCCGGAGTTAAATCAACAATCGACACGGGCAAGACAACAGCCAACCGCCAGGTGGAAAATCTCGGCGATGCACAGTATGTTTCGGCGACAACTGCGGCGTCGGAAACAATGGCGGATTTTAAAGTAAAGCGTGAAGCGGCGCATGATGAAGCAAAGGAAACACTTAACGCCGTTATAAAAGACGCAAAGTCCGATTCCGAAGCGGCTGAGGAAGCCGCAGAAGCTTTAGCGGAGCTTTCAAAAGCAATTAAAAGCGAAGCCGATCTTGAGAATCTTATCACGGCGAAGATTTCAAACGAGTGCCTGGTTATAATTGACGGTGATGTTTGTCAGGTGATTGTCGGCAAAGGCGTTCTGACAGATAATGTTTCCTTGCAAATTAAAGATCTCGTAATCAATCAGGCAAAAATCCCTGCGAAAAATATTACAATAGTTGAGCTTAAAAAATAGTTTTGTGAAAGCAACAACCTCCCCTTGAAAAAGAGGAGGTTGAATTTACTCTGTTTGATCGTTTCGAATCGGCTTGATTATCTTCTTGTAAAGGATAATAAAACAGACTATTGAAACAACGGATGCGGCAAAATCGGCGATTGAATATGACCACCAAACAAGGTTGTCATTGCCGATTGACAGTCCGTATCTTGCAAGCACATAGGCGACGGGAATCAGCACGACAAGCTGGCGGATAAATGAGCTTATCATTGAAAAAACACTCTTTCCGAAGGACTGGAAAACGCCGCTCAAAGCAATATTTGCGCCCGCGAAAAGGAAGCTTACGCTGATTATTTTCAACGCCGGGATACCGATTCTGAGCATTTCGGGAGTTGCCGAGAAGAATCCCAGCAAAACCTTGGGCAATGCAAAGAAAAGAATTGCACCGATAATGCTGAATACTTCGGCATACACGACCGAAAGCTTGATCGTTTTTATCATGCGATGCTTTTTCATTGCACCGTAGTTGTAAGCTATTATCGGAATAACGCCGTTGTTGAGACCGAATATCGGCATACAAATAAAGCTGTTGAGCTTAAAGAATGCGCCGAAAACATTGACGGAAAGCTCCTTGCCGAGAGTGTATGCAATTAGGATTTTATTCATGAAATATGTCATGACCGAGCCGATCGCAACCATGAGAATCGACGGAACACCGATTTTGTAGATTTCGCCGATGAAGCGTCCGCTCGGCTTAAACTTTTTGAAATCAAGGTGAAGATCCGGGTTTTTGTGACGGTTGAAATATACGGCGAGAATGAAGGCTACAATCTGTCCGATAACAGTTGCGATCGCCGCGCCTTGAACACCCATTTTAAATACAAAAATGAATACCGGGTCAAGAATGATGTTAATGATTGCGCCGACGCCCTGGGTTATCATTGTGTAAAAGGTTCTGCCCGTTGACTGCAAAAGTCGCTCATACATAATCTCAAAAAAGATTCCGAAGCTTGCGCCGCAGCAGATCTGAAGGTACTTCGTTCCCTCGTCAATGATGTATTGCACAGATGTTTGTGAGCTGATAAACAGCCTTGAGCCGAACACGCCGAAAAGGAAAAAAGCTATTGAGCTGAGCAGTGCAAGAAAAACACCGTTCTCGGCGATTTTATTTGCACGTTCACTGTTCTTTTCACCGAGTGCACGGGAGATGAGGGCATTTACGCCGACTGCAGTACCTGTTGCAAAGCCTATCATGAGGTTTTGTGCAGGGAATGAAAGAGAAACCGCTGTGAGCGACTCCTGGTTGACCATGGCTACGAAAACCGAGTCAACAATATTGTACAGTGCCTGAACGAGCATTGAGATTATCATCGGCAGCGACATATTGATAATAAGTTTGTTTACGGGCATAACGCCCATTTTGTTTTCTTCCAAAACGTCCTCTCCTTTCGATTGCATGATATTATAACATATTACGGCACAATTTGCTATACAAAGTTCACAAATAGTACTACATGTATTTTGTGCAGAATTGCAAGATATAATGTGGTGAATTTATAAAAGAACAGCCGCAGTTAAAAACTGAACTGTGGCTGCAATTATTTTATTTAAATTATTCCGCAATAACTTCTTTGAGTATCTGAATTGCCTTTTTGAGATCGTCCCAATCAATGTTGAGAGATGGGAGAAGTCTTACCTTTGTCTTTGCTGTCAGAACAAGCACACCCTTCTCGATGCAGGCATTAGCAATTTCCTTTGCCGGCTTTTCTGTCTCGACGCCGATCATAAGTCCGAGACCGCTGACGGATTTAACGCCCTTTGCACCCTCAAGCTCAGAGAAGATATATGCCGATTTCTCTTTAATCTCATTGAGAAGCTTATCATCAATTCTCTTGATGATGTTGCATGCACCTGCACAGCTTACGGGATTGCCTCCGAAGGTCGAGCCGTGTGAGCCGAAGGTGAGAACATTCTCGACTTTTTCTCCGAGCATTGTTGCTCCGATCGGAAGTCCGCCGCCGAGACCCTTTGCCGTTGTGACAACATCGGGCTGAATTCCGTAGTGCATATAGGCGTAAAGCTCGCCCGTTCTGCCGTTACCCGTCTGAACCTCATCGATGATGAGAAGCATATCTTTCTCTTTAACAAGCTTTGCGACCGACTTAACGAAAGCCTCATCGAGCTTGCATACACCGCCCTCGCCCTGAACAAGCTCCATCATAACTGCGATGCACTTGTCGGTATCGACGAATTTCTTTACGTCGTCAAAATTATTGGCTTCGGCATAAACAAAGCCCTCGGGGAACGGTCCGAAATCCGTATGGAAAACATCCTGACCCGTTGCTTTGAGTGTTGCAATAGTTCTGCCGTGGAAGCTGTTCTTGAGCGTGATTATTGTTGAGTGACTCTCGTCGCCGTATTTGTCAAAAGCGTATTTTCTTGCAACCTTGATTGCGCATTCATTTGCCTCTGCACCGCTGTTTGAAAAGAAAACCTTTTTCATTCCCGTTCTCTCGCAGAGAAGCTCGGCAAGAGTTGAGCAGGGCTCGGAATAGTAGAGGTTTGAGGTGTGGGGGAGAACGGAAAGCTGATGGGTAACAGCCTTCTGCCATTCGTCATCGGCAACGCCGAAAATGTTTACGGCAATTCCGCTGCCGAGATCAATATATTCTTTTCCGTTGCTGTCCTTGAGAATCGCTCCCTTGCCGCTGACAAGCTCAAGAGGAAATCTTGCATAGGTGTTGGCAACGAACTGCTTATCGTTTGATGTTATGCTCATTTTTTTCAGACCTTTCTCATTTATCATCCTTGACAAACATCGTTCCGATGCCCTCGTCGGTAAGAACTTCTATTATAATCGAATGGGGAATTCTTCCGTCGATAACAAAAACTTTTCGAACACCGAGATTGATGGCATCAACGCAGCATTGCACCTTCGGAATCATACCGCCGGAAATTATTCCGTCGTCCATGAGCTTGGGAGCGTCCTCAACAAAAATCTTTGAAATGAGAGTTGTCGGGTCATCCTTATCTCTGAGGATTCCTGCAATATCGGTCATGGAAATGAGACTTTCCGCTTTGAGTCTGCCTGCAATCCCCGCTGCGACCGTGTCGGCATTTATATTGTATGTGTTGCCGTCATCGTCAAAGCCTACGGTCGAAATAACAGGAATGTAGCCCATCTCGATAACGTCGAGAATCGGCTGAACGTTGATATCGGTAATCTCGCCGACGTAGCCGAGCTCAGCGGCTTTGGGCTTCGCCTTAATCATTCCGCCGTCCGAACCGCTCAGACCGATTGCTTTTCCTCCTCTTGCACAGAGCAGGTTGACAAGGCTTTTGTTTATCTTGCCTGCGAGAACCATCTGAACAACATCCGCTGTTTCCTTATCCGTTACACGCAGACCGTTGACAAATTCGCTCTTTTTGCCGATTTTATTCAGCATACCGGTAATCTCGGGACCTCCGCCGTGAACGAGTACAACCTTGATTCCGATTGTGGAAAGCAAAATAATATCGCTCATTACGGATTCCTTCAGCTCTTCGCTGACCATGGCATTGCCGCCATACTTTACAACAAGGATTTTTCCGTTATATTTTTGAATATAGGGGAGAGCACGGGTAAGAATTCCGGCTTTCTCTTCCATTGAAATATTCATCTGTATTCACCTCAGGTTCTGTAGTCACCGTTGATTTTTACATATTCATATGTGAGGTCGCAGCCCCATGCCGTTGCGTCGAAATCTCCGTCGTTGAGGTCAACAAGAATTTCGATCTCCTTTTCAAGAAGGATTTCCTTTGCCTTTTCCTCAGAGAAGTCAACGCCTGCACCGTTGTGGCAAACGGCGATTGTGCCCTTGACGGACTTGAAGCTGACGTCGATCTTATTGATGTCAACGTCTGCTCCGCTGTAGCCGATTGCGCAAAGTACACGACCCCAGTTGGCATCTGCACCGAACATTGCCGCCTTTGTAAGCGATGAGCAGATAACCGACTTTGCAACTTTTTTTGCGATTTCATCGGTTTTACCGCCTGTTACCTTGCATTCAAGCAGCTTGGTTGCACCCTCACCGTCGCCTGCAATTTTTCTTGAAAGATAAACGCTGACCTTGTGGAGAGCTTCGCAGAATTTATCGTAAGCCTCGCCCTCGCTGTCGATGAGCTTGTTGCCTGCCATTCCGTTGGCGAGAACAGCAAACGTATCGTTGGTTGAAGTGTCGCCGTCAACGCTTATCATATTAAATGATGTTTTAACATCATCGCTGACAGCCTTTTGAAGCATTTCACTTGTGATTGCAACGTCCGAGGTGACGAAAACAAGCATTGTTGCCATATTCGGGTGAATCATTCCGCTACCCTTGGCAATTCCGCCGATTCTGCATTCAACGCCGTCAATGTCGAAGCTGACTGCGACTTCCTTTTTCTTCGTGTCGGTTGTCATGATGCCCTCTGCGGCAAGACTGCTGTTGTCGTAGTCAAGACCTGCAACCAGCTCCGCCATACCGTTTGCAATAGGAGTGAGGTTGAGCGGCATACCGATAACGCCTGTTGAACCTACAATAACATCGTCCTTGTTTATGCCGAGTGCATCCTCGACGAGCTGACCCATGGCTTCCGCCTTTTCAATTCCGTCGGCGTTGCAGGTGTTGGCAATTCCGCTGTTGCAGATGATAGCCTGGGCATGTCCGTCGGCAAGGTGCTTCTGATTGACAAAAATCGGAGCACCCTTGACGAGATTTGTTGTATAAACAGCCGCCGCAGTTGCCTTTACGTCGCTGACAACGAGCGAAAGGTCACGTTTTGACTTGTTCTTTCTGATTCCGCAGTGGATTCCGTTGGCTTTGAAGCCTTTTGCGGCGCAGATGCCGCCTTCAATTGTTTTCATTATTTTTATACCTCGAGTCCTGTTTTTTCGTCTGTTCCGAGAAGAATATTCATGTTTTGTATAGCCGCTCCTGAAGCGCCCTTGCCGAGATTGTCATATCTTGACATCAAAAGGATTCTGTCCTCGTTGCCTTCAACAAAGATTTCCATTGAGTCATTGAACGAGAGCTTATTGGAGCAAATGAAACCGTTCTCGCCGATTTCGTCTTTGTATTTCACAATATCCGAATGATATTTGTCTGCATAAATTTTCTTAATGTCCTCAATTGTAACGCCGTTGAGCTGTTCCTTGAAAAGAGGAACGGTGACAAGCATGCCGCTGTAATAATCGGCAACGATCGGACAGAAAGCCGGGAAAGCATTGATTCCCGTAATTGCTTTCATTTCTTTAAGGTGCTTATGATTCTGCGTCAAGCCGTACTGCCTCGGCGATTCGAGTGCAACATCGGGCTCGGCATCCTCGTATTCGGCAATCATTTTCTTGCCGCCGCCGCTGTAGCCTGTCAGCGAATGGCAGGTCAGAAGCGTGTCGGGAGAGATCGCACCGGCTTCGACAAGGGGATAGACAAGTGAGATGAAGCCGCTTGCATGGCAGCCGGGAACGGCAATTCGGTTGGAATTTTTTATTTTTTCTCTGTGTGCCGGAGAAAGCTCGGGGAAACCGTATGCCCAGTCGGGATTTGTTCTGTGAGCCGTTGAGGTGTCGAGAACTCTGACGTTTTCGTTCTCAATCAATCCGACGGATTCAATAGCCGCCGCATCGGGCAGACAAAGAAAAGCGATATCACAGGAGTTAAGAGCTTCGCGCCGAGCCTCAACGTCCTTGCGTTTCTCATCCGGCAGTAGCATAAGCTCGATATCCGATCGTTCGGATAGTCTTTCATAAATTCTGAGACCTGTTGTTCCGGCCTTGCCGTCAATAAAAACCTTTTTCATGCCTTAAACCTCTGAATCTGTTAATAGGGTATAATTATACATAAATATACAGAATATGTCAAGAATAATACAAAATATATTCATTCAATATAATACAAATATTCGTGTGGAAAACCGCAATAAACTGGGAATTATGCCGTTGAGAGGCTTGATAATTTGTAAGAAAAGAGAAATGAATATTCATTTATATTTTAAACGGGCAAATCGCAGCATTGCATTATAAGCGAATTTAACCTTTATAATTATAACTCAGACCGTGACAAAAAACAACCGTTATTTGTAAAGAAAATGAAATAGTTTGCGTGAGGGTATATTGATGGGGCGGGCGATGAATGTCAGCAGAATTTATCTTTTAGCGTAAGCTCCTCCTCTGCAGGGAAAGGCAAGTAAATCAGCCGATAAAAATTCACTCTCCCGTACAAAAACAGGGAGAGTGAATCCTATACATTTATAATATATATAATATAAATTATTAATTGTTTAGTTTATATTATCGTTCCGCCGCCGACTACTATGTCTCCGTCATAGAAAACAACTGCCTGGCCGGGAGCAATCGCACGCTGAGGTGTTTCAAAATCGACGCTGACGTTTCCGTTTTCGAGCGGAGTAATCACGGCGTCGGTCTCCTTTTGCCTGTATCTGACCTTTGCCTTGACCTTCATCGGCTCGGTGAGCTTTTCAATCGAAATGAAGTTCAAATCCGTTGCTTCAAGGTGATTAGAGAACAAATCGTCATTTGACCCGAGAATGACCTGATTTTTTGCAAGATCCTTGCTGACAACATAGTACGGCGCTTTCGCCGCAATGCCCAAGCCCTTGCGCTGACCGATCGTGTAGTTGATTATGCCCTTGTGCTTGGCAATAAAATTGCCGTCACGGTCAACAAAATCACCCTCGGTGAACCTGAATCCGCACCAATTCTCAATGAAGTGGGCATAGTCGCCGTCGGGAACGAAGCAAATATCCTGGCTGTCGTGCTTATCTGCGTTGACAAAGCCCTGCGCTTCGGCGATTTCCCTCGCCTCATGCTTGGTCATTCTGCCGAGCGGAAAAAGGATTCTGCTGAGCTGATCCTGCGTGAGCGAATACAAAACGTAGCTTTGATCCTTTGTGTCGTCGGTCGCCTTGCGCAGTATCCAGCGCCCCTTTTCTTCATCGTACTCGTTAATGGCGTAGTGACCCGTTACAACATAATCAAACTGCAATTCCTTTGCTCTGTGCATTAGCTGATCAAACTTGATATATCTGTTGCAGTCGATGCACGGGTTCGGCGTTCTGCCGTTGCGATATGCTTCAACGAAGCGTTCGATAACCTGCAATTTAAAATTGTCGGTATAATTAAAAACATAATAAGGTATGCCGAGCCTGTTTGCAACGCTCCTTGCGTCCTCAACGTCGTCGAGTGAGCAGCAGGTCTTTTCTTTTTTTATACCGATATCTTCGTTATTGTAAAGCTTCATCGTTACGCCTATCGCTTCATAGCCCTGTTGAGTTATCAGATAAGCAGCGACGGAGCTGTCAACTCCGCCGCTCATGGCAATCATAGCCTTTTTCATGGCTCAACCCTCTCGGCTGCAGCCCTCGCAGCTTTCGCAGTTGCTTCCGCATTCACTGCCGAATACGTTCGGATCAAGCTCAAGACCGTTCTTGGTGTAATAATCCTTGAGAGCCGCCTTAACAGCCTGCTCGGCAAGCACGGAACAGTGAATCTTTGCCGGCGGAAGCCCGTCAAGAGCTTCAACAACAGCCTTGTTGCTGAGCTTGAGTGCGTCCTCAATCTTCTGACCCTTGATCATCTCGGTTGCAATCGAGCTTGTGGCAATCGCCGAAGCGCAGCCGAACGTGTTGAACTTAACGTCCTCGATTTTACCGTCCTTAATTTTAAGGTACATTTTCATTATATCTCCGCACTTTGCATTGCCGACCTCGCCGACGCCGTCCGCGTCATCCATTTTGCCGAGGTTTCTCGGATGCTGGAAGTGGTCCATTACCTTTTCACTGTACAGCATAGTAGTCCTCTCCTTTCATTATTCGCTCCCAAACGGGGGACATGTCACGGAGCATCGAAACGATTTTCGGAAGCTCCTCGATGATATAATCAATTTCTTCCTCGGTGTTGTATTCGCAGAGAGAAAGACGGAGCGAACCGTGAGCAATCTCGTGAGGCAAACCGAGTGCAAGCAGAACGTGGCTCGGGTCAAGTGAGCCTGAGGTACAAGCCGAACCCGAGGAACCGCAGATTCCTTTGAGATCAAGGTGAAGCAGAAGCGACTCGCCCTCGATACCCTCGAAGCAGAAGCTTACGTTGCCGGGCAGACGGGGCGAACGTCCTCCGTTTACTCTTGAACGGGGAATGATTTCAAGGATAGTATCAATAAGCTTGTCCCTTAATTTACTGACATAGGCAATGTTTTTGTCCATGTCCTCGCAGCATTTTTTGAGCGCCGCCGCCGTTGCAACAATGGCGGGAGTGTTAGTTGTGCCGGGGCGCTTGTTTCTTTCCTGAGCACCGCCCTGCATGAAGCCCATGAGGGGAACACCCTTGCGGCAATAAAGTGCACCGATTCCCTTGGGGCCATGGAATTTATGAGATGAGAACGAGAGCATATCAATGTTCTGTTGCTTAACGTTGATCGGAAGATGACCGACAGCCTGAACAGCGTCGGTGTGGAAATAAACGCCCTTTTCTTTGCAAATTGCGCCGATTTCGGGAATAGGCTGAACCGTTCCGACTTCGTTGTTTGCATACATTATTGTAACAAGGCAGGTGTCGTCTCTGAGAGCTTTTTTAAACTCGTCAAGACGAACGTAGCCGTCCTCATGAACATCAAGGTAGGTTACCTCAAAGCCTTCTTTTTCAAGCTTCATCAGCGTGTGAAGAACGGCATGATGCTCAAACGTTGTTGAAATAATGTGCTTTTTTCCTTTTTTCTCGCCGAGATGTGCGGCATTGGTGATTGCCCAGTTGTCCGCTTCGGTTCCGCCCGAGGTGAAGTAAATCTCGTTCACATCGGCGCCGATAGCGTCGGCAATGTCACGTCTTGCCTGCAAAACTGCGGTGGCAGCCTCCTGACCCATGTGGTGCAGACTTGAAGCGTTACCGTAGTTGTTTTTTAAACAATCTACCATTGCGTCAAGAGCTTCGGGGCAGAGAGCTGTTGTTGCAGCATTGTCTGCATAAACAGTTTTCATAAAAATCGCCTGACTTTCTTTTTGTTTTCTTGGATTTAAACAAAGTTGAAAGCAATGACTAAATCCTGATAATGGTATTTTAACCATTCAAACAAATTATACTATATTATTATTTTTTTTGCAACTTTTCTCAGTTAGAATAAACTAACCGGTGCGGGTCAAAAACTGTTAATTTTCACAATTAGTTGTAATAAAAGCGTGAAAAAGGCCGCCGAGTATGGCAGCCTTTAACGTGTAGTACAAATCTTGTTTAATTTTATCCATCAGAGAACCGAAACTTCAAAGCTATATTGACGAGCAGCTTGAAGGTACAAATTTATCAATATCCATCAGAGAACCGAAACGTAAACTTATAGAATGACACTCATCTATAAGTACAAATTTATCAATATCCATCAGAGAACCGAAACCCGTACTTCTCGTGTTAATTCTTCGATTTTGTACAAATTTATCAATATCCATCAGAGAACCGAAACCGTAGCGGATGCAGGGAGTCGGGAAGAATGTGTACAAATTTATCAATATCCATCAGAGAACCGAAACAGCACTCCGCTTTTCCTTATTCCTATTGCTGTACAAATTTATCAATATCCATCAGAGAACCGAAACTCGGGCTAATGTGAGGTGCGGCATGGAAGGGTACAAATTTATCAATATCCATCAGAGAACCGAAACCAATTGATCAAAGGCCTCATCAAAGGCTTGGTACAAATTTATCAATATCCATCAGAGAACCGAAACATGACCGTTGGCAACGAAAAAAAAATAAAGGTACAAATTTATCAATATCCATCAGAGAACCGAAACAAATGGCAGATTATTTTGATTTTCTCGGGTGTACAAATTTATCAATATCCATCAGAGAACCGAAACCATACAGGGGAGTATTTTAGCGTAACAAAAGTACAAATTTATCAATATCCATCAGAGAACCGAAACATGGCATATGTCGGAAAGACAATCAAGGGCGTACAAATTTATCAATATCCATCAGAGAACCGAAACTTCCCCCTTTTAATCCCCTTTATTCTAAAAGTACAAATTTATCAATATCCATCAGAGAACCGAAACCGCAATATATTGTGCTTTATTGCGGTTTCGACTTTTAAAAACCATATTCATTATAATTCAATGATATCTCGGCTGTCAAGATAATTTTCTTCTTTTGTCTTCTCGCCGACAAGAATTGACATCGAATCGTATTGCTTTTCAGTTACCGTCATTACTCTGACAGAGCCTTCGGGAGGGAGGTTCTTAGACAATCGGTCTTTGTATTTTGCAGCATCGTCATAATTTCGTACTGTTCTTGAATATACAGAATATTGAACCATGACAAAGCCGTTTTGAATCAGATATTTGCGAAAAGTCGAATACGCTTTTCTTCTTGATTTTGTATTTACGGGAAGATCAAAAAACACAATTATTCTCATAAATCTGTTAACCATCCAATTCATCCTCAAAATCAAATATTGGTTTTATCAGTTTGGGAACTATCAACTTGCTTGGATCGTTCTCTGTAACAGCCGTGGTGAAAGATTGAATATATCGGTCAACTGCATAGCGTATCCGCATCTTTTTACCGTCAAAATCAATCGGTGTATTGATAAGATTGACAAGCTCTTTACGATTTGTGTTTGTCAAGGAAATCAAAAGATCGTCGCAATTGGAATCAACCCAATAATCGACAACAGGACGAAGCGGCTCCATAAAATCATCCGCAAGATTGAATGGGTTGGTTTCATTTCTGTGATGGATTCCCAGACTGCAATTATAACCGTATGCAACAAGAGTTTTTGCAACACTTGAACGCATAATTGCATAGCCGTAGTTCAAGGCGGCATTTGTTACCTCGTCCAAATATCTGAAAAATCCGGGCCCGAAAAGGGTGGGAAAATACAATTTCGCCGCAGTAGCCTCTTTCCCAGTGCTGTCGCCGAGAGTAACCTGTTTCGCAAGATTTTTGATGGGATCTATACTTTCCTTTTTTATACCTGCAAGTGACAGACATTTGCATTGATTGTTTATTTTTGCTGTGACAATTTTCTGCCAAACAGCCTTTTTGAAATCATCTGACATATCAAGCTGTTTTTTTAAGACACCAAACGGTTTGCAATGATTATTAAGCGGAAGATTAACGGCAGTCGGAATATGCTTTTCATCGCAGAAATATACTGCCGCTCCTGCCCGCGCTAAAGTCGTAACTGTTTGGACACTGATATAGGCGGCACGGTTGTCAATAACAACGGAATAAATATCCTCGATTGGAACGTGACTTTCAATATTGTCACCATACACGATCATCCAACCGTTTTTTACGGTTATTTTTTCACCTTTGCTGACGATAACGGTTCTCCACATTTAATTTCCTTCTTTCCGATTTTTCCAAGAATATCAACAGTATATTTCTTGACTTCTGATTTTATATGAATACTTTTGCAATTTTCTTTTCTGTTTTGACCAGGCTGATTATCAATTATAAAATAAAGTTTAGAATTCCCAATATCTTTCACCGAAAGATAATATCCGCAAAACAAAAGTTCCCCGTTTTCATAGACCTTCAAATAATCATTCTTTTGAAGGTACATGACGTGCTTAAAATAGCCATCGGGCTGCTTATACCACGGAGCAAGACAGAGCTTGCCATTTTGCGGAATTATATCGGCTCGTTTTATTCCTTGAACCCGCAGTTTATCCTTGATGTCTTTATACAATTCAACGCAGTAGTATTTAGCTGTGTCAAGGTAGGTGTGATTGTTCTCGTCAATTTCTTTTTTTAAGAAATTCTTGTTGCATATATTTCTCAAAGTGAGTTTGCGAATGGCGTTGCCGTTCTTGGTTCGTATTTCCGAGATGCCTTTTTCTTTCATAATATCGCCGAGAGTTGCTGTGTCTTTTGCCCCGTCAAACAGCTCGATGAGGTAAGCGATAAGTTGGGTATCCGAGGTGTAAATTTTTTCAATATCTTTTCGCTCAATTTTTCCAATCTCTTTTTTGCTGAGTGTATAGAGCTTACCGTCAATTTCACGAAGCTTTACGGGATTAGCGGCTGTTATCTCGCCGCGGTACTTCCTTTCGGGCTTGCAGGAAATAAGCGGCATAAAGAGACCGTGTGCAAACTGAAGATCTGTCGGATAAAGATTTTCCATTGAAACTCGGTAAGCCTGTTCGGCTTCCTCATATGTTGGCTTTTCGAAATCCTTACCCTCATGGTCTGCTATCTCTTTTTGATACTTGCTGTATATTGCATGGTCAACAAATCTGCGGTCAACCTCTTCGCGAAGGTCGGGAATCAGTGACGGAATACGATCACTTTTCTTCAGAAAAGCGCGAATGGTATCCTTATCAATGTTATAGTAACGGCTGATCATTTCAACGCCCTTGTTGAAGCAATCCCAATATTCGGCAACAAATTGTCTGCCGTTTGATTTATATATGTCGCGCAGACGCAGATTGACCTGTGCAATCTCAACATACACGGGCAGACAGTTGCCGATAACGACGGCGTCAACAGCATGGTCAAGGTAGGTTTCGGCTTTGATCGATGCTTTATCCGCTCTGCCCCATGTTGTTTCGTTAAGCCAAAGCTTTCTGAACATTGATGTCAGTGAGCCCTTAACGGCATAGACATTCTGCCAACGACCCTCCGATTTTGAGGAGTTGTCAAATTTGAGATTTTCTTTAAGATATCCGACCATGAATCGTGAAATATGCCGCATGTCATTCAGGTTGCGGCTTTTCCATTCCGACATCTTTTCGTCGTTTAGATCAGGCTGTAAAAGATAAGCATATTTCTTTTTCTTTATCTTTTTCGCACGGAACAGCTCATTTACCGTTCCGATGAAATTTTTTCTTCGCTCGCCGCTTAAATACATTAGCGGAGTTTGCTGTTTCTTCAATTGGTTCTCGCTTGTCAAGACAAGAGCCTTGTTGTTGAGCGTGTTATCCAAAATCAGCGAGAAAGGAACAATGTGATCGATTTCGTATGCCTTACTGCCTCTGAGACATTCTTCCTTGTTTATTTCTTTGCCTGAATACAGACATTTCCAGCCTTGCAATTCGCCTAAAAAGTACCTATCAATCATTTTTGATGTAACGCTTGCAATATCAACTCCGAGAAGCTCGGCAATGGCTTTTTTCGCCGCATCCTTTTCTTTCATGCGCTTGGTCTGTTCGTTTTTGTCTGCAGTTCTGTTGGCAAAGCTCCTGCTTACTTCGGAACCGACTTCAATGTTTATCGCAGAGGGAGAACCGTATTTTTCGATGATTGCGTTTATAACCTTTCTACTTTCGTTGATCGCTCTGAACACAACGGGATTTTTAAAGAACTCAAAATCTTTATCAAATACGGGCAGTTTGGTATGTTTAACGCTTTCGGTCGCGGTTTCTTCTATGTGGATTGCCTGATGCTTTCCGTAGATATCCCCGTTAAGAAACGCATCTATTGCACCCGACATATATTTATATGATACGCTTGAAGTCCCTCCGAATTTGTAATTACAAAGCGCCGTAATCGAATCGTCATTAAGAATGTTAAGATTCTTGAGGGCTTTTTTGCGCCTTGCAGGTGTTATATTTTCGGATACAATTATTCCGATACGGTTTAAAATACTGTCTGGGTCGCTTGCAGTATCAATGTTGCATACGGTTTCCCAGTCAAAACCGTCGGCTTCAAGAATCGGTTTAATTGCTTTGAGAAACTTAAAGCACCTGCTTATATCCGTGTCTTTACCTTTACCGCCGTATATCGGAACTATGCCGTGTGCCTTGCATATTTTATTAAAATCGCTTTTGGTAAATTTTGCATTTTTAAGGGCCGATGCGATTAAATCATGAGCCAGTGCGGAGTCAAAAACAAAACATCCGTTTTCATCAACGTAACTGTACTGAGAAAGTTCATTCACAAGAGAATATGTATCGGCTGTCAAGGTTGCTCGGTATCCTCGTTTTTCATCGGGGTAGAAGCGGCATTGACCCATTGACTCCAAAAATCCCGTGTAGCGTCTAAACGGGTCGTTTTTATCCCCGGGTCCGTCCTCAAAATCGCGCTGGTCAAAAATAATCCTTTTTATTGCGTTAGTGTTTCTGTCGTTCAGGCAAGGGTAAAATTCGCTTTGCTTTTTAAGAATTTTTTCGACCTCATCCCTGAGCCATTTGCGCTCAATTAAAACGGTTTCTTCGTTTCCCGAACGATTTCTGTATGATCTGTATTCCGATTCTTCGGAATCAAATTGCTCGTTTTTCAGGATCATTTCCGCAGACGTGCGATATTCTCCCGAAAGCATAAACTGCCGGGTCTTGTTGAGTGATGTCTTTTCATATTGGCTCAATTCCTCATTTTCATAAAAAGGTCTGTAGCCGCGCCTGTTTGCAATGTTTATTAAGCAAGCCGCAATTTCTTCAGGGGCAAGCTTTTTGTCAAGCCCTTTAACTCGAAGCGATATGATATCGCCGTCTGCGTGTTTAAAATACTCATTTATTCTATCAATTGTTGTGAGACCGATGTTCTCCAAATGTGCTTTGAGAAGCTCTTTCCTGTGTTTTCTTCTGCGAAGAACACGTCTGACGGAACGGTACTCACGGCGTATTTGGCTATTGCTTTTTCTGTCGCTTGCATTTTCACCGGGGTCAAAAATTCTGACACCGAAATCTTCAATTCGCTTACAATCAGCATCGCTCCTTATTACCGACCAGCCGATTGAACCTATTCCGATATCCATACCGATTACATATTTCATAACAAAATCTCCTCCGCTTGACAAATCCTTAAAGTGTGATATAATAAAAAAGAACTCAGAAATTGATGTGCAAGTTTATCAATATCCATCAGTAAACTATTTGATAGTACAAATTTATCAATATCCATCAACAGCTCTGAGATAAGGCATTGAGTCTTGCAAAAGACAACGCCGTAGGGTATTGCAGTAACCTACACTAATCTGCAACTGAGACAGCCATTTGGCTGTCTTTTTTATTTTTCAATTCATTATATAGTATTTCGGAAAAATAGTCAAATTTATAAGGACCTTTATGGGTACTGTGATGTTTAATTTTTAGAGAGCCTTTGTGAGCAAAAGGTTCAGATTAAAACTACCATAAATGTAATAAAAGCGTGAAAAAGCGGAGAAAAGGAGAATCATATATACAATGCGGTTTTGTCGGTACAAGTATGCAAAAAGCGCTATACATATTAAACAAAAAATCCGAAATAAAATTATAATCGTTAACAAAATCAATAACATTGTGAACAAAATTAACAAAAACCATTGACAAAGAACAAATGTTCATATATAATGAAATTACGGATTAGCAAAAAGGGAAGCTGATCCGGGAACTTTGAACGTTCATTTCCGAAAAAATGATGCTATGGTAAGTCGTTAACAATGACTGTTGAAGTCTGTTTTTGACTTTATCAACAATTCCGATTTTTATTGTCGGAGCTAATCCTAACGGCGCAAAATGCCGTTGGCAATAAATATCAATATGCGGTTATTTTTAACGACTTTTAAAAATATATTTTAAAAGGAAGAAAAGCAATGTTTATTGATATTACAGAAAGAAATTTTAATACTACAAAAGAGATTTGGGAAAATAACGGAATAAAAACTTATGACATTCCTCTCAGTGCGGTTGATTGCCGTGTTGAAGGAAACGACGCAATTATAACACTTCGTCTTCCTCACGAGGACGCCCTTTATACCGATTACGCTTCTATAATGTATTGGATTCAGGGCGACGACGGAAGCGAAAGGGAAGAGTCAAGAGCAGGTCTTTCCGTGCCGTCATCGTGCACAATGAGTGTTCCGATTGACGATTATAACGATGTAAGGGCGCAGTTTACATCGACCGTTTCAGGCACTACAAAGGGTTTGGCTGAGCTTAGAATTCATTGTGAAAATGTGCAGGCTCTTGAAGGACTTATTGCCGCTCCGAAGGCGGTTACTTACCTCAGACCTATGTGGTACACGGGTTACGGGGAAGACAATGCTCTCAATCCCGACCGCTTGACCCCCGACAACACCGTTGTAATGGAGGATATGCGTGACGCTCTTGAGAACAGCAGTCTGCTTGAGGGCAGAGGTCAGATTTTAAACGGAAAGAGGTATCTGTTTACATTCGACGAAGATGAATATTATTGGAACTATATTTATAGAGAGGGAGAAGAACCAAACGTAGAGACATTTAATATTCCGATGTCACCCTCGTTCTATGAGATTATTCAAAAGGACGGTACAGAGAACTTTACGGAAGACCCTAACGCAACAGGCGCTTTGCGATATGACGGTAAGTTTATTTATACAACAAGCGGCTGCATTTACGTTAAGATGAAGCGCATGAATTACTTTCATGGAGAAGAAGTTGGCTATAAGCTCGGACGAGATTGAAGATGTTTTGAATGGAAATGTTACAGAATATTTTGATTCAACGGAAGCTCTTAGGGGTATCATAAATTTCTTCGATACAGATGAAATGATCAACATAAATCTCCGACGCAACGGACTTTATCTTGTAAGCGGAACGTTGAGTTTTGAGAAATCAAACATCTGTATTATCGGTCACGGCTCACAAATAAGGGTATGGAATCCTATTCTTAGTAATGACGGCTATTATGTTCTCATTGGCTACTCAGGCCGTAGCGGAGTGAAGAATGTTGAAATTTGCGATTTAACATTCCAAGGATTGATGAAATACGAAAACGGAGCAATAGCAAATGCCAAGGAACAGTGTATATCGTTTGGCAAAATGTTGTTCCCGACCAATATGACATTCTATGAGGTGAATATTGACGGCTTTGAAACAGGTGTTCATATATCCAATGAGACATACAGTGATAAGCCGTTAGATATTAGATTTATTTATTGCAATGTTTCTCGAACAATGTTTGGATACAATTTTAAAGCATCTAAGCAGGTTTTGGTATCCGGCGGCAGTGTTGATAATTCATTATCTATGACCGATCAACACCATTGTATATACGTTTCAACAGGTTCAAATGACATAACTGTTGAAAACTGTTTGTTAAAAAATTCAACTGGTGCTGCAATTCATCAAATGGGCGGAAGTAAACCCAATAAAATGGAAAATAACCACTATCGTAATTTAACAATTAACAATTGTTTTGACGGTATTGTTTTCGGTGGTTATACATTAAAATCGTCAGCAGAGCATATTCGCGGAGAGAATATAGGTAATTTCCTTTACCTTGGTAACTGTGGCGATGTTGTTGTCAGAGATTATGTTGCAAATCAGCTTGAGTCAGCAACAATAACTGTAGGCACTGGCAGTGAAGAACATTCTTACACAAACATATTTCATTATTGTTTGTTTATAGTTACCGGTTGTACGGATGCTTTGGTTGTGGACTCGCAATTCGGAGATGCATCCTTTGACGATGATTTCTCGGTTTGTCCGGTGCTTGTTGGACTCGAGTATATAAAGGATAAAGTATTACCAGAAGATTATGAGAATGGCTGGGTTGAAGATAACTGTGCTATTGCGAAAGTAAATTTCCGTAATTGTAAATTTTCGCACAAGAGTAATTATTATTCGGATATAAGACCCAAAAATACCTCATATCAGAGTTTAAATTTTGTATTTGACAAATGTGAATTTTCTGTTTACAGAGAAGATTTTATTGGATTGGCAGTTTATATTTTTAATAGCAGTAACTATAAACAGTCAACATATTTGTTAAGAGATTGTAAGGCGTATTATTCTGTAGAGAATGATGCTACGGACAAAAAGTTAGGTAAAGGGTTCTTCTTTTTTAGAAAAAATTGTTCGTTATCTTTTGAAGGTACGTATGATATAGTTACCTCTTTCGATGCGGCAGGTATAAAGAGTCAAAATGTGAACGATAATTTAGCATAATTATTATGAGGGAGGATTCTAAGATGAAAATTGGGTTAAAAACAATGGCGATCGTTATTGTTATCAGTATGTTGTTGAGCGTAAATACTTTCGCTCATTCTTTGGAGTATATTGACGTTGTCCTCAACAGCGGAGATGTTGTTGAAGAGGAACAATATTATGTCGGTCGGAGTGAAGAAAATCACCCCAATTATGACCCGAACTTTAAAGATGTAAACAAGGTTACATTTAATGCGTTTGGCTCTGAGCCGATTATAGTTAAAAACTCCGGTTTTTCAGGGTGCATTGCTCCTTGTACCGTGAATGAAATTGTATTTAACGGAACAGGTGACATAATACTCGGCTCAAGGGCGTTTGCTATTACCAATATAACCGATTTGAATCTTCCCTCAAATATTAAGTTCGAGGATGGGGCTTGTGATGTTTTTTCTGAAAGTAAAGTGAAAAATGTTACAATCGGTTGCTCTATGTGTGAGAGCATGTTTTATGGATGTAATTATCTTGAAAACGTAACCTTTACAGCAGATAATGATATTAACGAAATTCCGAAAGCTGCTTTTGAACTTACAGTAGGTTTGAAAAAAATTGAAATTCCTTCCTCTGTTAAGAAAATCGGCGATTCAGCCTTTGATTTGTCCACTGTTTCGGAAATAAAGTTCAACGAGGGACTTGAAACTATTGGCAATTTGGCTTTTAATACTTGGGGAAGTTTTGAAAAAATTACATTACCTTCGACAGTTAAATCTATCGGCGAAGAGTGCTTCAATTCATATAAACCTTACTTGATAGAGTTAAACGACGGTCTTGAACATGTCGGCAAACAAGCTTTTATATGCAAATTTGCCAATCAATCCGTCAAAATACCTGCTTCAGTAACCGAAATCGGAGAAAAAGCCTTTGGTTATTCTGATAGTGGCAAAAAAGCCGAAAACTTCACAATTTACGGCTACGGAGGAACGGCTGCGGAAACGTATGCAAACGAAAACGGCTTTACGTTCATTCCGCTTGATTCCGTAAGCTCGGTTAAGGGCGTGACATATACTCCGTCATGGAGCAGTGTAAATGACTACAGCTTTTCGGTTGACGGCAGGCCCTTAAAGCTCCAGGTTATAGAAGCAACGGGAGCGACAAGAACGTTTTCGAGACACGCAAGCAATGTTGCTATAAAGGCTTATGACGAGCAGGGCAATGAGGTTCACGACACCTCGGCTGATCTCGCATATGAGGTTTGGACGGTTAAGACAAGACTTACACCGAACAGCAGCTTGAAAATTCATGCAAAGTACGACAACGTTTGGGAAGATCAAACGTATGATTTCAGCGTATCGACGCTGTATTCGGATACAACACTGAAATCTGCGGAGCTTGCCGAAACGAGCGGCAAAAAAAGCGCCGTTGACTGCAAAATCGTTACCGGCTCGGGTGTAAACAAGGTTCGCATTGAGTACGAGGACGGAATGACAACCACCGTCAATTCGTCAATGGCAGTGCTCGACAAAACAAACATGACATATACCTACAATCTTTCCGTAAAAACGCGCCACATCGGCGAAAACAGCTTCAAGGTCTATATCAAAACCCCGGCCGACGGCTGGAAATATGCAACAACGTTGACCTATACGGTTGAATAAATCAAAGAAAAAGCTATAATTCACAATCAATTATTTTAGTAATTGCGAATTATAGCTTATTTTTTTTAGACCATCATACTTTATTTGTCAAACGACGGGTTGAATGCATAAAAATTCTTTGAATTGAGCTTATCCGTTGCAATTCTCAACCCTTCACCGAAGCGCTGGAAATGAACGATTTCTCGTTCGCGCAGGAATTTGATTACATCTCGAACATCGGGATCGTCAACAAGGCGAAGAATGTTGTCATAAGTCAGCCTTGCCTTCTGCTCGGCAGCCATGTTTTCCATGAGGTCGGCAATGGTGTCACCTGTTGACTGCATTTCTGCGGCGGACCATGGCAAACCGCTTGCCGCTGTCGGATAAACACCTGTTGTGTGATCGACAAAATAGGTGTCAAAGCCACCGCGTTTGATCTCGTCATACGAAAGGTTCCTTGTCAGCTGGTGGACGATCGCTCCGATCATTTCAAGGTGCCCGAGCTCCTCTGTGCCAATATCCGTCAGCAATCCTTTAAGCTCGGGATATGGCATAGCAAAACGCTGGCTGAGATATCTCAGCGAAGCTCCCAACTCGCCGTCCGGACCGCCGTATTGTGAAATTATAATACTTGCGTATTTGGCGTTGGGTGTGGCGATTTTGACGGGATATTGCAATTTCTTTTCATAAACAAACATCAGTTGTTACCCCCTAAGTCCCACGGCCACGGATTTTTGAGCCATGATACGCCGGGGTCTGAATTTGAGTAAAGCGGCCCGCAGGTTTCTTCATATTCGGCAACGAGCTTTTCGTTTTTTTCTTCATACTTTTTGAATAGTGCCAATGCGCTGATGTCGTCCGGGTGAGTGTCAAGATAGAGGTGCAGTTCCCACATGGCAAACTGTACGGCATCGATTTGCTGCGAAAGCAATGCTTTTGTCATCTCATACCACGACCCTTGAAGGGCTTGTCGAGTACGGGGAAAAGTGTACCTGCTCTGAGAGCTTTCATCTCATCATAAACGGTCGCGTCAGTTTGAAACGGAACATATGCCATTGTTGCAACAGGGTTTTCGGGTAAAGCCGATGTGAAACCCGTTTGCATTGGCGATGAAAGACTCTTTGCAAATCCCATGGGCGCCATAGCGGAGCGTTCATATGGATAGTTGTTCAATTTAGTTAACTCCTTTTACCCGACGAATATGTTTTGCCGGGTTGTTTTTGGCTTTTGCCTATTAACAGAATATGCCGAGCCGCAAACTGTGGCACAAAAAACCGCTTCCGTTATCGGAGGCGGTTGAGCTTTTTGTTTTGTTCAATTTTAATTCAAGCGATTATACTATAAAATGTTCGCCGACTTGGAAAACGAAGTCGTTGCTTTGAAGGAGGGAGACGAGTTCGTGCTCGTTTTCGGGGAGGTACGGTGCTCTTGTGGCGCAAAGATTATCATGGCCGATGTGGTGATAATCCGTTCCTGCCGTGGCGATTTTGCCGTGTTCTCTTGCATATTTTTCTGCGAGGGCAACCCTCGAGTTGTGATTGGGATGCATGTTGAAAACCTCAACGCCGTCAAGATAGTTTTCAAATCCGAGCTTCATTCCGTCTCTGAACGGATGAGCCTGTAAAAGAAACATATCATTTGTCTTAAAGTTTTCGACAAAATTTTCAAGCGTTCCCGTCATATAGGAATACATCTCCTCAAGCTGCGAAAGCTCAAAGTCGAAAAGAAGATAGTCATTATCGTTTTGGCTCGGAAATCTCAGCTCTGCGCCGAGATAAACCTTCATGCCGAGCTTGTCGCCTGTTTCAAGTGCTTTGAGATAATCAGAGCGGTAAATATCAAGAAAATCGGGTATTTCGGGTCTTGGGAAAAAATGATTTGTTATGGCAATTCCGTCATAGCCGGCATTATGAAAAATCGTGACAACATCCTCGGGCTTTACCTGCGAGCAACGGCTGGCAGGGGAGGTATGTGCATGAAGCTCAAGCCTGTAGGGATAGGCCTCTTTGATTTGTTTTTCCGCATCTTCTTTAAACATAGTTATCGCTCCTCAGATTTCATTGATCATCATTTTATAAACCGTCTCGCCGATCTCATTTGTTTTGAGGTCGGAAAAATTTTCATAGGGAATCACTTCGAGAATTTTCAGATAGACATCTGAATGACGCCGAAACATATTTTTGTTAGCTTCTCTCGTATTTTTCACAACAGAAACCACAATCGGGACTTTCGCTTTCTTGGCAATTTTAAACGCGCCGTTTCTGAACGGGAGCAACGTGCCCGGCTTTTTATTTACGTAGCCCTCGGGGTAAATTCCCATTGCACACACGCCGTTTTTGATATTGTCCGCCGCTCGGTTTATTGCCTTGACCGCCTCACGGTTATTCTCTCTGTCAAGACCGATACATCCGGATTTTGCAAGATATTTTCCTGCGGCAAATATACCGAAAATCTCCTTTTTGGCAACAAAGGCAAGGTTTTTATCAGCCAAAGCCGTTATTGTAATCATCGGGTCAAATGTTGAAATATGATTGCAGACGAGCAAAAACTGTCCGTCGTTCGGAACAAGCTCCTTGCCTTCGACATGAACGTGAACCTTTGCGGTTTTAAGGAAAAGATTGATGCTTGAGAGCATGAATCTTCGGTATGAATTGTGAATGTTGCTGGTGTAGACCTTATCCGTTGTGAAAGAATAGAGGCAGAAAATGCCGAGATGAAGCAATAAAAAGCAAACATAAATCAAAGGAAACAGCAAGAGCGGTTTCCAAATATCTCCGAAGCCTTTAACAAATCCTTTGAAATACGTTATGAGAAAATCCACAAGTGCGCTGAGCACAGCATATACCAAAGCCATAATAACTCCTCATTTGTGCGATGTTGTCTTAAAGTGAAATCACGGTTAGTTTTTGCTGATTTGCAGGACGTTATTCTTCTTTATCAAACGAGCCCGTATAAAGCTGATAATATCTGCCCTGAGCGGCGATAAGATCGTCATGGTTGCCTCGCTCGATTATCCGTCCGTGTTCAAGTACCATTATAACATCTGAATTCTGAATTGTCGAGAGCCTGTGAGCAATAACAAATACGGTTCTGCCCTTCATCAGAGCGTCCATGCCTTTTTGAACGATTGCTTCGGTTCTTGTATCAATTGAAGACGTAGCCTCGTCGAGAATCATAACGGGAGGATCTGCAACTGCGGCCCTCGCGATTGCAATAAGCTGGCGCTGACCCTGTGAAAGATTTCCGCCGTTGGCTGTCAGCATGGTGTTGTAGCCGCCGGGAAGCATACGAATGAATTCGTCGGCATTGGCGAGCTTTGCCGCCGCAATACATTCACCGTCTGTTGCGTCAAGCTTGCCGTAACGGATATTTTCCATAACCGTGCCGGTGAAAAGATTTGTTTCCTGAAGAACGATTCCGAGCGAATGACGAAGATCGTCTTTTTTAATTTTATTGATGTTAATTCCGTCATAACGTATTTTGCCGTCGGCAACGTCATAGAAACGGTTGATAAGGTTTGTTATAGTTGTTTTGCCTGCACCCGTTGCACCGACAAAGGCGACCTTCTGACCCGGTTCGGCGAAGAGCGAAATATCATGGAGAACAATTTTATTCGGGTCATAGCCGAAGTCCATATGCTCCATGCGAACGTCGCCCATGAGCTTGGTATAGGTAACGCTTCCGTCCTCGTGGGGGTGTTTCCATGCCCATGTTCCCGTGCGTTCCTTACACTCAATGAGTTTGCCGTCAATCTCTTTTGCATTGACGAGTGTAACATAGCCGTCGTCAACCTCGGGCTTTTCGTCCATGAGGTCAAATATTCTGTCCGCACCCGCAAGAGCCATAACGATGCTGTTGATGTGCTGGGAAATCTGGCTGATGTTGTTCGTAAACTGTCTTGTCATGTTCAGGAAAGGAACAACAACGGCAATGCCGAGAACCTGACCCGAGAATGAAAGATTGTGAGCATTCGGCGAGAGAATAAGAAGTCCGCCGATGAAAGCGATGCAAACATAGAGAATATTACCTATATTGCCCATGATAGGCATAAGAATATTTGCGAAGCTGTTAGCCTTTGAGGCTTCTTTAAAAAGCTCGCCGTTTATTCTGTCAAAATCCTTGCAGCTCTCCTGCTCGTGGTTAAAGACCTTGACGACCTTCTGTCCGCTCATCATTTCCTCGATGAAGCCCTCTGTTTTGCCGAGAGCCTTCTGCTGACGGACGAAGAATTTTGCCGAATTGCCGCCGACAATTTTAACGACTATCATCATCAGTCCTACTGCGCCGAAAACAATAAGGGTCATCCAAACGCTCAGATAAAGCATGTAAGCTACAAGAATGATAATTGTCAGTGCCGACTGAATGAGAGCCGGCATCGCCTGCGAAACAAGCTGTCGAAGGGTGTCAATGTCGTTCGTGTAGTAGGACATTATATCTCCGTGCGGATGTGTATCGAAGTATTTTATCGGTAGCTTTTCCATCTTACGGAACATTGTCTTACGGGTTTTGTTGAGAAAGCCCTGCGTAACAATTGCCATTATTCTTGCATGGAAGAAAGAAGCTACAACGCCCACAAGATAAATGCAGCCCATTGTCGCAATGATTTTGACGATATTCGGCAGTGCCGCATCCCACCCCGTTTTTATTCCTTTTTCTATCTCAACAATGAAGTTGTTAAGAAACAGATTTGAAGTGGTTGAAGCAAGCGTGGAAAGAATTATGCAAACAACAACCGCGATGAGCGGGGATTTGTACTCGCTGAAAAGCATTTTCAGAAGTCTTTTAAACGTTCCTTTTTTTGCTCCGGATTTCATTCCCATCATCGGAGCTTTTTTTCCTTTCGGCATCGGATTATTCATCAAAATCACCTGCCTTTGTCTGAGATTCAAATACCTCACGGTAAATTTCGTTGTTCTCCATAAGTTCGTCGTGGGTGCCGATTCCGTTGACCTCACCGTTGTTGAGGACGATTATTTTGTCGGCATCCTGAACGGAAGAAATACGCTGTGCGATAATGAGCTTTGTTGTGTCGGGAATTTCTTCACGGAAAGCCTTTCTTATCATTGCATCGGTTTTTGTATCAACTGCGCTTGTGGAGTCGTCGAGAATTAGGATTTTCGGCTTTTTGAGCAAGGCTCTTGCAATACAAAGCCTCTGCTTCTGTCCGCCGGAAACATTTGCGCCGCCGCGCTCGATGTGGGTGTCGTACTTGTCGGGCATCTGCTCAATAAATTCATCCGCCTGAGCGAGCTTGCAGACTCTTATTATATCCTCGTCGGTTGCGTTTTTATCGCCCCAGCGAAGATTTTCTTTTATCGTTCCTGAGAAAAGAACATTCTTCTGAAGCACAACGGAAACCGCATCACGCAGAGTCTTGATGTCATATTTTCTGACATCAATTCCGCCGACCTTAACGCTTCCTTTTGTAACGTCGTAAAGTCTCGGAATGAGCTGGATAAGCGTTGATTTACTGCTTCCCGTTCCGCCGATTATGCCTATCGTTTCTCCTGAGTTGATGTGGAAGCTTATATTTCGCAGAGTATTGACCTCCTGCTTTTTTGAATAAGCGAAATCAACATTTTCAAAGTCAATCGATCCGTCCTCAACTTTGCAAACGGCATTCGTCGGATTTTTGATCGTGCTGCCTTCTTCGAGAACCTCGACAATACGTCCTGCAGAAGCGAATGACATCGAGATCATAACCATTGTCATTGAAACCATCAAAAGACTCATGAGTATCTGCATACCGTATGTCAGTATTGAAGAAAGTCCGCCGACCTTAAGATCTACGCCGCCCGATGTAACAATTATCTTCGCTCCGAAATAGAATACTATGAGCATGATAACATAGATTGCGGCGCTGACAAGGGGATTGGTGAGAGCCATAAGCTTCTCGGCTTTAGTAAAGTCGTTACATACATTGTCGGAAGCGACAGAAAACTTCTGATTTTCAAAATCCTCACGAACGAAGGACTTGACCGCTCTGATACCTGCGACGTTTTCCTGAACGGAATTGTTCATCGCATCATAGCGCTTGAAAATGCGCTTGAAAAGCGGCATTACCATCTTTATCATCAGAACAAGTCCGACTGCAAGAAACGGAATAAGCGCAATGAAAGCCGTCGTCAGCTTCGGGCTGAGTTTGATCGTCATAACGATTGAGAAAACAAGCATCAACGGGCTTCTGATTGCCGTTCGTATGATCATCATATATGAGTTCTGAACGTTTGTTACATCGGTTGTAAGTCTTGTTACAAGGCTTGATGCCGAGAATTTGTCGATGTTTGAGAATGAATAGGTTTGAACCGCATAGAAAAGATCGTGTCGAAGATTTTTCGCGAATCCGCACGAAGCAACGGCGCAGAAATGTCCTGCAAGTGCGCCGCACATAAGCGAGCAAATTGCGAGAATCACAAGCTTGATACCGTATTGAGTTATTACATCCATGCCGCGCCCTGCTTCAATGCTGTCGATGAGCTGAGCTGTTATAAAAGGTATGAAGCACTCAATAACAACTTCGCCGGTGATGAACAGCGGACTGAGCAGAGACGGCAGCTTGTATTCACGGATACATTGTATAAGTCTTTTTACCATATGCATATCAACATTCCTCCTTTTCCTTTAAATGATAGTTTTTGAGATTTTGTTTCATTCTTTTGAGATAATCATACAAGGCTTCCTTTTCCTCGGGACTGAATCCGTCGGTCAGAATACCTTCAACGAGGGTCATATCCTCAGCCATAAGGTGTGATATAGCCTTGGATTTATCCGTCATGACGATTTTTTTCAGACGTGCGTCACAGCTTACCGACTGCCTTTCCACAAGACCCTTTTGCTCCATAAGATTTATCACCTTTGAAGCGGTCGAGCGTGTTATCCCGAAGGCCTTTTCAATGTCCTTTTGAAAAACATCATGGCCGCTGTTCTCGGCAAGATAACCGATTATACAGCCGTTTGTGCCTGTCATGGATTCAATTTTCTTTTTATTCGGCAGGTTTTCGATAAATCTGTAAATAATATGCGAAAGTGACCGCAGCTCGTTGTGAACTGTCTCTTCCATAATATTCACTCCCTTTTATATTTGTACGACATTCAACATTATAGTTTACTGTTCAACAATTGTCAATATTTCCGCCTGTTAACAATTTATGAATTTTTGAGTAATGTTTCCGAATGAAAATAAAAAATCACCCGAAAAGGAAGGGGGGAATAAAACCTTTTCGAGTGATTATGAGTTCTGCCTTTGCCGTCACGCAATTCCGATATTTCGGAGCCGGTAATTACCGGGGTGCAATCCGCATGGCGGTTAAATCGGGCATAGAGAAATTCAATATTAACGGCTCGCAAAAGCCGATGCTATTAAAACTTTCTTGAAATAGCGCCTGCTGTCAAGAGCTTTAAGATAGCACGGAATGAAAACTTCTTTTCATTTGCGATCTCGTTTAATATTTTTTCCTCTGCGACATAGTACATGTTGTTTGTCATAAGTCATTCATTCCTTTCTTTTCTTTTTGTGACTACATTATAGCACCAAAGTATCTACTTGTCAAGCGTTTTGCACAAATAATTTGTGCTCAATTTGTGCACTTTTACCCAATCAAAATTGTGCTATGTGCATAATTACCTAATTGGAACATATTAAATCGTGCCCAAAAGTGTGTTTTTTGGCGTTTTACACAAGCTTACGCTGAAAATATAATGCAATGGACTGCTTGACACCGTTTACTGTTGTTTTGACTTTTAAAACGATATGTAGTATTGACAATTTTTTGTCATTATGCTAAAATCTACACTGTATTTTTAGGAGGTATTGCATAATCATGTGGTGGAAAATTTTATTGGCTTTGTTGGCTCTTTTTATTGTTGTAACTCTTATAAGGGCAATTTTTTACAAGCCGAAAAAGTTTGAAGGGGTTAAAATCGAGGATGCCGACATCGACGTGGATAAGGTTGCCGAGCATCTTTCAAAAGCAATTCAGTGTAAAACAATTTCAAGAAGCAATCCCGATGAGATAGACTGGTCGGAGTTTGAAAAATTTCACGCTTTTCTTGATGAAGCCTATCCGCTTATAAAGCAGAATACGGTTAAGGAAAATGTCTCAAAGGCGAGCCTTATATATCGCTGGAAGGGCAAGAATCCGGATCTTGAGCCGATGGCGCTGCTTTCGCATCAGGATGTTGTCCCTGTTGCCGAGGGCACGGAGGACGACTGGACGCATGATGCTTTCAGCGGCTATAACGACGGTGAGATAATCTGGGGCAGAGGCGCTCTTGACATGAAAAATCATCTTATCTGCGTTATGGAGGCGGTTGAATCCCTTATGGAGGAGGGCTTCCAACCGGAAAGAGACGTTTATCTCTGCTTCGGCCACAATGAGGAGATCGTTTGCTCCAAGGAATCGGGTGCGGATGAGATCGTTAAGGTTCTCCGTTCAAGAGGAATTCATCTTGACAGTGTTCTCGATGAGGGAAGCGCACTTCTTCGTCTTGACGTCAAGGGACTTATTCATACATATATTGCTGCGGTCGGCGTTGCCGAAAAAGGCTATGCGGATATGAAGCTCACCGTTCATGATAAGGGCGGTCACACTTCGGCAGCTCCAAAGCACAGCGGTATGGCGAAGCTTGCCAATACAATTAAGGACGTTGAAAGGCATCAGTTTAAGTCGCATATGCTCCCGTTCCTTACAGAGCTTTTTGATACGGTCGGCAGAAAGGCAACCTATCTCGGCAGAGTTGTAATGTGCAATGTATGGCTTCTCAAGCCGATTATTAAGCTTGTGCTTAAAGTAATTCCCGAATCTGCAAGCATGGTCAGAACGATTCAGAGTATCTCAATGTGTGAGGGAAGTCCCGAGCCGAACGTTTTGCCGCAGAGACCGAGCATCACGGTCAATTTCAGACCTCTCCCGGGCGATACGGTTGACGATGTTGAAAAGCACATTCGCAAGGCTGTTCGCTATAAAGATCTTGAAGTTGAGCGTCTCTACAGTAAGGAAGCAACTAAGTTTTCACCGACGGATTCCAGGGCATTCAATGCGATAAGAAAGGTTGAAGAAGGACTTCACCCCAATGATGTTGCCGTTGCTCCCTACCTTGTAATGGGTGGCACGGATTCCTACCGTTACGGAGAGATTTGTGACAACATCCTTCGTTATGCTCCGTTCAATGTTTCCGTTGAACTTTTCCTTACAACGCACGCAACCAACGAGCGTTGCCCGATCTCGGCGCTCAAAGAAAGTGTAGTTTTCTTCAGAGAGTATATCAAAGAAGTATCCAAGAAAGACTAAAAAACGGCTTCTTTCGGCGCAGAAAACGTTTTTTTGCCCACTCGCAGTGCAAAAGCACAGCATCGGGACAAAGAAAACGCTTCCTGCATCCGAAATAAACCGTTTTTATTTTTTAGCGGTTTCTTTTGCACAGGAAACGTTTTTGCCCACTCGCAGTGCAAAAGCACAGCATCGGGACAAAGAAAACGCTTTCTGCATCCGAAATAAACCGTTTTTATTTTTTAGCGGTTTCTTTTGCACAGGGAACGTTTTTGCCCACTCGCAGTAATTTATTACAGCATCGGGACAAAGAAAACGATCATATAATAAAAAGCTTCCTTTTGTTCGTTCAAAGGGAAGCTTTTGAAGTTACTTTCGCTCTTTCTCTTTTAATCAAAAAAGGCCGCACGTCTGTGCAACCTTTTTGGCTGGGGTGGCCGGATTCGAACCAGCGAATGCAGCAGTCAAAGTGCTGTGTCTTACCGCTTGACGACACCCCAATATTTATTGAGTTTAAAAAAAGTCTGCAGAACCTGCAGACTCTATGGGGTGGATAGTCGGATTCGAACCGACGGTCTCCAGTGCCACAAACTGGCGCTTTAACCAACTAAGCTATACCCACCATATGGCGCGCTTGAAGGGACTCGAACCCCTGACCCACTGCTTAGAAGGCAGTTGCTCTATCCACCTGAGCTACAAGCGCATTAGTTCTCCACATTGCAGAATGTTCGGAGAAAATGGAGCGGGTGATGGGAATCGAACCCACACGACCAGCTTGGAAGGCTGGAATTCTACCACTAAACTACACCCGCATATCTGCAACGCTTGATATGATACCATTAAATCTCGGTTTTGTCAAGTAATATTGACGTTTTTTTAAAAAAATACAGATTAAATTTTTCTTATGTCCGGAACGGCGGTTTTGAGCCGCTGCTCCGGATACTTATAACAGATTTCTGAAATAATCAACGATTGCTTTTGCTGTATTATCGTTGACATTTACCGTGTGCTTCGCTTCTTTCATGTTTTCAAGGTAGTGCGCATCGGAGCTGATTATAACGGGCATATCTTTTATAATCGGATATTTCTCCATGTATTCGTTCCGATCGGCTTGTTCCGTCATTTCAACTGCCTTGAAGTTCATCTCGGGTGTTATCATTCCGAGGTTGGAAATCACGCTGTAGGAGCTTCTGTCAATGTGGGCGGGGTAGCATACTCCGCCGTATTCACTGACATATTTAACCGCATTTTCAATGCTGATTCCGCTTGCCGTTGTCAACAGCAGCTCCTGTGTTCCGATTATCCCGTCGCCGCTGTCCATGATTAACTGGTCGCCGAAAATATCGGGTCGGTTTTTAACCTGCGGAACGGTTGAAAGTACATATTCCGAAAAAGCTTCCGCATTATTCACATCATCAAACAAGCACACAACGTGCACTTCCTCCGAGGTACAAAGCTCCATGCCAGGTATGACTGTCATGCCGGTTTTTTCACCGACCTCAAGAGCGGCACGGCAATTCTGAGCGGTGTTGTGATCGGTCAGGGCAATGGCGTCCATGCCGAGAATTTTTGCCATATTAACAAGGTTATACGGCGTCATATCCTTATCGCCGCATGGAGAAAGACACGAATGAAGATGAAAATCATAGTATAATTCCATTTTAAATCAGCCTTGAAATCTCGGCGGCAACCTGATAGGAGTTCTTCGCCGTTGTGAGAATTATTACGCCGTTTTGCTCGGCTCTTTTGAGAGCGTCCTCATCAAGCGCGGCATTTTCGGTCAAAATTATACAGGCAACATCGGCGAGAACGGCAACGCCGATAGAATTAACGTTGCCCATAACCGTAAGCCATGCGTCGCCCTCCTGTGCTCTCGACATGACCCAACTGAGCAGGTCTCCGCAATAGCAGCCTGTTACGGGTCTATCAAGATCATCGCCGCAGATCAGAGTTAAATCAAGCTTTTCTTTAAGTGTTTTTATGTCCATTTCAGCTTCTCCTCGTCAATAATCTCGCGGAACGGAACGGGAATAAATTTTTCAATCTCATTCTCGTTGAGCGGAGTGGTGTGACTCATTTCCGCTTTAAGACGGAAAACGCAGTGGTCAATGCTTGCATAGCCTCGGACAATATCCTCGGCGAGCGAACGGCAGGTCGGTGCGCCGCAGGTGCCGCAGTCGAGTCCCGGGAAATTCTTCACCATTTCCGAGACCTGGTTCATAAGCTTCATTGCATCGGTCACATTGTCGGCAAGCTTCAGTACCGAGTACGGCTGTAAATTCTCTTGCCACATCATCTCGTTCGGTACTTCGTTTGCATCTATATGATTACATGAAACCGGACGGTATTGCTTCAGAATTGACAGCCTCGTTTTTGCAACAAAGGTGTTCGCAACCGTAAGGCAACCGCCGACGCAGCCGCCCGTACAGGCGTTAAGCTCAATGAATTCAATGTCATTAAGCTTTTCGTCCTCGATCTCTTCAAGAATTTTTATAACATTTTCAATTCCGTCGGCGGCAACATATTTCTGGCTCAACGAGCCTGAGGCTTCACCGCCGCTTGTCGCCCAGCCGACGCCGATTCGGCCCGATTCATCTATGCTTTTAAGCTCCTTGAGGTGATCCATTTTGCTGACAAGCATGGTATAAATATCGCTGATTGCGATTGCCCCGTCAACGTCAGATTTCTCGGCGCAGAGCGGATTCTTTATCGCCGTGATTTTGGCAGGGCAGGGGGTAATGAAAAATACGCCTATGTCGCTGTTGTCAAGGCCTGTTTGCTCTCTCTCTTCAATTCTTGCCAAACGTGCCGACTCATCCATCGGAGTGTTTAGCTCCAAAAGGTTGCCGATAAGATCCGGGTATGAAATTCTTATCAGTCGGCATACGGCGGGACATGCCGAGGAAATAATCGGCTTTTTCAGATTGCCGTTTTTCAGCAGCTTTCTCGTTGCGTCGGAGATGATTTCGGCTCCCTTTGCAACCTCGAAAACCTTGTCAAAGCCCAGTTCCGTCAAAGCGGTCAATATGTAATTGATATCGTCAAGATTATTGAATTGGCCGTAGAGTGACGGCGCCGGCAGAGCAATTTTATATTTGAATTTTTGAATATCCTCTATCGGATCGCTTTTAGCGGTTTTTGCGTGATGGGGACAGATGCGAATACATTCTCCGCAGTCGATACAGCGCTCGGAAATAATCGTTGCCTTACCGTGGCGAACTCTTATCGCCTGGGTGGGGCATCTTTTTATACAGTTCATACATCCGAGACATTTTTGCTTATCAAGGCTAACCGAATGAAAAACAGTATCCATGATCTACTCCTTGCTTTCAGATAATTATTTATTGTATATTTTTAAAGTGATTGTTGTACCCTCACCGATAACCGTATCAATGTTCATTTCGTCGGTGTATTTTTTAATATTCGGCAGACCCATGCCTGCACCGAAGCCAAGCGAACGCACATTCTCGGGTGCGGTCGAATAACCCGCCTTCATAGCAAGCTCGACATTCGGAATTCCCGGACCCTTGTCTGCCAGCACAACGGTTATACATTCTGGGGTTATGCTTGCGTCGATAACTCCGCCGTCGGCATGAATAACCATGTTTATTTCCGCCTCGTAGACAGAAATCGCAACGTTGCGTGTGACTGCAGGGGAGAATCCAAGCTCTTTAAGAGAACGCTTCAGCTTACCCGATGCTTCACCTGCTCTTGTGAAGTCATAGGCACTGACGTCATAATGCAATTTTACCTCGTCCATTATTTTCCGCTGCCTCCTCTGAGCCCATGAGCGTAGAGACGGCCGCAGGAGGTGAACATTTCAAGCTCGGTTCCGATGAGAACAATGTCGCGCTGCTCGGCAAGTTCGATCATGCTTAAGTCGGGCGATTTACCCCTTACGAAAACAATGCAGCTCATGTCCATCATTTCCGCAGTTCTCACAACCTGCGGATTAACAAGACCTGTCAAAAGAACTGCCTGCTCCTTGACAAAAGCAAGCACATCGCTCATCATATCACTGCCGCAGGCGGTAAACACCTCTCTGTCAAGCAGATCCTCGCCGTAGATCATATGTCCGTCGAGTATATCAATGATTTCTTTTACCGTCATATTCAGCCCTCCGAATAATAAATATACATATATAATATCATACATTAACTTAAAAATCTATATATTTTCTATAAAAATTATAAATATAGTTCAATTTTTATTGAGAATCACATTGACTTTTACCGCTTAACATAGTAACATACAATTATATACAAAATAGGGGTGTTAAAAATGAAAAAGCGGAAAATTCTAAGCTCCGTCCTTTCTTTTGCATTGGCGGCAGTTATTGCCGCAGGTTCGCCGACAGTCGGCATTAAGCTTGCAAAGGAAGCTCGGCTATCTGACGAACAGACGGTTCAGGCCGTTTCAAAAGCCGAAAGAGCGGTTGAAAGAACCGTGGAAAAAAGCGCTTCGACAGAAAATAATTCGGCAAAAACAGTTGAAATCAATGCAAATAATATCTCTCGGTTTGAAGACGAGGCCGATGTTTTTTATGAACCGAAGGAGGAGAGCATATCGACTCTTGAGGACTCTACAACCTATATAAACGATGCCGTAACGGTGTTTTTCAGCGACGATGCAACGCTTCTCGATAAAAATAATGTTGTTAAGTCACTTGACGGTGAGATAGTCGGCAAGGTTGATTTTATGAACGAATACGAAATAAAAATCGAACGTTCGGATTTTTATGAAATCAATGACCTGTGCGAAGAGCTTATGGAAAATGAAAAGGTCGAATTCGCAAGCTGTTCGTTAGCGGAGAAGATAACGCCCGATTATGTTCCGAAAGATCCGTGGAACTTTACCTATTGGGAAGACGATGCGCTTGACAGACTGTTTACGTTCTCAAACTGGTGGATAAAGGCGACAGATGTCGATAAGGCTTGGGATTACGACGAATATTTCAGCGATATCGATGTTGGAATTGTAGATACGGGATTCGACCCGACTCATGAAGACCTTGAAGGAAAGATCGTTTTCCCGAATGAATTCTTTGAAAAAAATAATGCTCCCTCGTATCACGGCAATCATGTTGCCGGAATTATCGGAGCACAGCAGGATAACGGAAAAGGTTTAGCGGGAATCGTTCGCGACGGCAAGCTTATTTGCGTTGATTGGCAGGCAAATGAAAATCAGGGTCAGAAATGGAACAACAGTGCAAGAATAATGACCGGTTTTGTCAACGCTGTTCGTGCAGGAGCAAAAGTAGTCAATTTTTCTCTCGGAAGTTCCAGCACAATAAAAAACGGAATTGACAAGCTCGAAATAGTCAAGAACACCCAGGGCAGGTTCTATTCGTATTATGTTGCCAAAATGCTTCAACGCGGCTATGATTTTATTTGCTGCCAGTCGGCGGGCAACGGCGTTTACAAGGACGATAAATTTGCCTACGCCGTTGACGCAAGCAATAACGGCACATTTTGTCCGATAACGGTCGACAATGCAGTTAAAACAGTCAAAGGTGTCACTCCGCAGGAAATTGTTGACAGAATAATTGTTGTTGCGGCGGCAAAGTTCAACGGCAACAACCGGTTTGAGCAGGTAGAGTTTTCAAACGGCGGCAGTCAGGTTTCAATTTGTGCCCCGGGTTATGAAATTTACAGCGCGTATTACAACGGCGATGGTAACCAATATAACTATTGCTCTTACAGTTACCTCAACGGCACATCAATGGCTGCCCCGATAGTAACGGGCGTCGCTTCACTGGTTTGGAGCGTCAATCCTTCTTTTACGGGTGCTCAGGTCAAGCACTTTGTCTGCGACGAGGAGAACACAAAGTATGAGGTCGCCGACAGCTCGTCCAGGCTTCATCTGCCGACGGGCACAATGCGAATGGTAAACGCTCAGCTTGCAGTTGAAGCGGCAATAAAAGAGTGCGAAAACTACGGCACGGTAAACGGACATCTTAAATGGGCGAAAATCACGCCGAGCAACGTGATTGATTTTACTGTAACGAGCAATCGTGACGGCACGGTTTACAGAATGATGACCGACACTTCGGGCAATTTCAGCGCAAAGCTTCCGGCAGGCGAGTATACGCTCAAGCTTGAGGGGAAGAAGTGCAACTTTACCGTAGCAGAGGGAGAGAATACGGATATCGGTTCGGTTCGCTCGGGGCTTGCAACGGTTGATTTCGACGCAGTGAGCGACAAAATGAAGGACGGCATGCAGGACTTCCTGTCAAAATTACAGATTTATTAAGATTGAAAAACGGCAGTAGCTTCAATGTTACTGCCGTTTTGTTATTTTGATGATTTGAATATGAGAGCTTTAATGCCTTTTGTCAGCCAATAAAGAATCACAGTGCCGATAACGACGGGAATAAGGGAGGCAAACCAAATCGCAACAACGTGATCGGGCTTGTTTGCCATGATTAAGTCAGCCGTCTCATTGAAAATGAATTTGTGCACAAGAAAAAGCTCGAAAGTGTAGCCGCCGACAAACGAAAATGCCGCATTTATTTTTTGCCCGAACGGCTTCTTTTCAAGAAATCTTCCGATAAATGAAAGGAAAATACAGATTGTCGGTGCGGTGATTATAAACGGATACCACCACAGCCCGTAGTTCCAAAGCTCATCATGCAGATTAAAGAAGCATATGAAAAATGCCGCCATGCTCAATAGCGAAAGAAGTGTGGCAAACAGCATAAATTTTGCCGTGATTTTTTTATCGCTTTCCTGCGAGCATTTTGCGAAAAACATTCCCAAGAAATAAACGGGAAGCCTTGTTACGATTATTATAAGGGCGGTAACGTTCCAAAACGGGAAGGAGAACAGCACCAGCAGCAGACAGAAAAGGACACATCCGGCAGGCTTTTTGATTTTATCGACAACGGCGGCAAAGTACGGCGTCAAAATATAAAAAATCCACATTGCGCCGAAATACCAGTTAAATCCTCCGGGCTTGCCGGTGAGATCCTGAATGCAGAAAATGTTGCCGAGCACCGTCGGGAAATCCATACCTGCGGTTATGACCTTATACAGACACCATATAACGATGAAAACCAGATATGTAGGCATGATTTTTATAAAGCGTCGCTTGAGAAAAGCGGCGGCATTTTTGTCACGGGAATATGAAAGATAACAGCCGATACCCGAAGCAAAAAAGAAAATGTCAACGCCGCTGTAGCCGCTCGACTGTATGACGGAAAAAGGATCGGGCAGCTTGTAGCCGAAGTGAAAAAAGACTATCCACAAAATAGCAAAGCCCATCCATATTTTTCTGTATTTTATAGCTTCTTTTAAGGTCATAAATCAACCTCCGTGGTGTTTTTCGCTTGAATGATTCCTTTCCCGTATAAGCATTGTGACGCCGTAAGCTGAACCGAAATGGTTGTTGAACTGGAAGATTTTTTTAAAAATTAGTTAAATCAATATTTATTAAATTAGTTTAAATGGTAATATTCAGTTCTTTCCTCTCGTCAAAAGTGCAATACATTCGACATGGCTCGATTGCTCCAGATGGATGTCGAGTGTGTAGCCAAATTCGCGTTCGTTCGCGGGAATTTATCAAAGCGTGTTTTTTTTCATAAAATACACCGATTTTTACCCTTGTGCGTTCTCGGAAACAGGTCAAAGACCTTGCTCCTACCTATAATATGCAAACGCACAAATTTGCCGACCGTTTCAAGACCTCACTCTGAAGGAATAAGTCTGAAATCCCATCGTCTCAACTCGGCTCAGGCTTTATTTCCTCCGCCACCATGCTTTCCCTTGGTAACAATAAATAGTGCGACACTGCCAACCGTGCCCACTGCACCAAATACGCCATTTCTAATATTTGCATTCCTTTCGCGTCTGCAATTATCACATAACTTGTGCTTATTCGTGCTTACAAGTTCACATCCGCACTTCTTGCAGTAACGATTTTCTGGATTTTTATTATTGCTCATTAGAATCACCTCCGGTATGTTCTGTTTCTGCGGTCAACAGATTATGTACTGAATACTCAATTTGTGCCTTCGGATCAAAGGCTGTAATCCTCGCTGCAATATCGGTAAACTGATCAACTACTTCGATTCGCTTCTGAGAAGAATTCTCATTGAGCAACAATAATGTATCTCGCTCATTAAGTCTGTTTTCCAATATGAAGGATTTGAATTCCTCTAAACATTCCTTGCACGGTTCGTATTCTCCCAACATTGCGTATCCTTCACACTCGGTTTGCACAGAGTTAGTAATGTAAACAAGTGCCTGAAACGCGTCAATTGCCTTTCTGCTGACGTCTTTTTCTCCTTTGAAATCAAGCATCATTTGAAAATCAGACTTCTGGGAATGTTCGGTGATATGATACATATTCTGAGAAAAGTTCCGCATCAATACTCGCTTTGCATCTGTCGCACTATGTATAACATCCAGCATAGCCGCTTCTCTCAGCTTTGCATCCTGAATCAGCCTTGCCTGCATTAGTTTATCCCTTGCTCCTTCTGCCATAGCAAGACGATCATTCTGCAGCTCTACGTGGATTTCTCTTATTGCATCACCGACATATTCTATTTCATCAAGAATCTGAGCCATTACCGCATGCGTCGATAAGTTGTTTAAGGACTGTGTGAGATTAGGTGTCAAGGCCATGTCCTCAAGTCTCACCTGTTTAACAAATCCATCTGCGTCACGAATTGTTGGTAGTATTTCTCCCTGCTTATCAATGGTGAATCGATAGATTCCCTTATCTATTAGATCCTTCACATAGGAATCCATCTTAGCAACCATGATATGATCCTTGCCTGCCATAGCTCCTATTACTTCTGCAATTGCAGGAAGCTTTACCTTGATGTTTTCCCACTTACCAAAATACTGAATAAGACTTCTATTATCTTCATATGAGATAATGCTTAGTTCTCCGCGATTCGGCTGCCACTCTTCAATATCATATTCGAAGATCGGAACCATCTCGTATTTGTCCTGCTCACTGATTGGCCTCTTTGGATCGGCACTTTGAAATCCACAATGCGGGCATTTCGTAGCTTTGTCTGATATTTTTGTCCCGCATTCCGGGCATAGTATTCTGCTCATTTATTCACGACCTTTCCTTTTTATTTGATGTTTCATAAGGGGCCTTGTAATTTTTGCGAATTAATCTTACTCGAATATTTTTGCAAGGAAACCCTAATAGGCTTAGTCTGCACTCCAGCGAGATTCAAAATCATCATTCGACATTTTGAGACCCGTATTCAGCTTGTCGAGTATCTGAGATGCTTGTTTGCTTTACCTCCAACATGTTAAAGGTTTTATTTCAATTATTCGATCCGGAGAAATCTGAATACCGTTTTTCATCAGAAGGATATGTTCAAATGGCTCTCCAAAAGCGGTATCGTAAGCCATCGTTAAATACATCAATACTTTGTCCTTATCACTCTGATCATCGTCCCCGTCAAAAACAATATCGAAGCCGTTTACTTGAGCTACTATTTCATATGGGAAATGCGACTGCTCCCATTCCTCAGATAAATTTAATCTTAATAGGTTGTCAATATCCCATAGTATTTCCGGGCGGCAATGAACCTGACCCCCGTAAGGACTTCTTTCCCATACCGATAAAAAACCGCAAGTCGTAAAATCATAATAGAACTTTCTTCCAATCAACCAGCATAAATATTCCTGTGTACCTGTTCTTGGACAATTGCCAGCGTTATAAGAAATATCAAAGACTTTCCCCTTATATGTCAATAATGCGTCCTCTATATTTATTATTATCCCGTGCCGGTCTAAAAAAACTCTCAGTTCTGATTCGTCACAAAGATATGCTTGCTGTAAATCTAAGATTCCATATTTCTTTATGGCTTCACACTCGTTTGCACTCGTCGTCACGTGAAAATACACAAAATTAAAATCAAGATATGTTCTCGGAAGATGTCCGAATCTTTTTATTACATCTTCCACTAAATCATCTGTATATCTGTATTCGCTTTCATGCCCTACAAATTTTTCCCAAGTTGGAATGTCGACTCCGCTTAGTCCTACTAATGTTTTACAGGCATTTGCAGAAGATCGTATATCATAAGTACTAAACAAATACAAAACCTCCTCTGACATCTATCTCGAACACTCAACACCCCTGACATCTAATCCACAGCTTCAACTATGTGACATCTAATCCGGCAACTCAACTCTCACACTTTTTGAGCCAAGCCGCCATAGATAAGTTACCGCAGAGCGATTACCGTCTCCACCCGCTCGAAACCATCGGGAGCCGAAAACCGCAGTATTACTGGGCTTTCGCGGCTATTTTCCTTCGACCCTTGACATCAATACTACTGTCTCCACATGTGCCGTGTGGGGAAACATATCGACGGGGGTGGCGGCGAGCGTTCGGTAGCCGAGGGCGGCAAAGCGTTGGCAGTCACGGGCGAGGGTTGCGCTGTCACAGGAGACATAAACCACTCTCTCGGGTGACATCTCGGCGACGGTTTTTATCAATGCTTCGTCGCAGCCCTTTCTCGGAGGGTCAAGGATGACAATGTCGGGTTTTACTCCTCTTTCAAGCAGAGTTGACGCCGCTTGTGCCGCATCGGCGCAAATAAATTCCGCATTATCAATGCCGTTAAGTCTTGCATTTTCTTTTGCATTTTCAATAGCCTGCGGAATGATTTCGACACCGATTAAGCTTTTGACATCCTTTGCCATGGTCAGTCCGATCGTACCCGTTCCGCAGTAAAGGTCAACGAGCGTTTCACTATCTGTGAGAGCGGCATATTCTTTAGCTTTGTTGTATAGAATTTCCGCTCCGTCGTGATTGACCTGATAAAACGAAAGGGGAGAGAGATTGAATTTTAAGCCGCAAAGCTCGTCGGTGATGTAATCGCTCCCGAAAAGCGTTTTACATTCCTTGCCGAGCACAACATTTGTCTTATCGCGGTTTATATTCAGAATAACGCTTGCCAAGCCGTCAATTTCCTTGAGCTGTTCAATCAGAGCTTCCGCATGAGGAATACTGTCTGAATTGGCGACGATGCAGACCATTATCTGACCTGTGACGACCGCCTTGCGAATATAAATATGACGAATAATTCCCGATCCGTCGGCTTCATTGTAAACGCTTATCTTTTTATCACGGATCCAGTTGCGGAAAATATCGGTTATTTCCGAAAACTCTTTCGGCTGTAAAAGGCAATCGGCACAGTCGATTATTCTGTGTGTCATCGGCGCATAAAAACCTATCGTCGCAAATCTTCCGTCCGAACCGACGGGGTACTGTGCTTTGTTCCTGTATCGCTCAGCAGAGGGCGACGGAATGATCGGAGCCGGCGTAATATCGAGCTTGCCGAGACGCTTAAAATTGTCGGCAACCTGCTGTGCTTTGATTTCGAGCTCCGATTCATATTTTATATGAGCAAAGCAGCATCCGCCGCATTTTTCCGCAATAGGGCAGAAATTCTTTGCTCTCATCGGTGAACGCTGTACAAGCTTTTTAATAATGCCGACGGCATAAGTCTTTTTGACCTTGATAATATGAGCAAGCACGCGGTCGCCTGTTACCGCTCCGCGAACAAAGACCGTCATGCCGTCATGGTCACAGACGCCGCTGCCCTGTACGGTACAGCTTTTGACAGTCAGATATATTTCATCGTTTTTCTTAAGCATAAAATCACCGAAGCTATTCTATCACATTTCGGACATGAAATCAACAAAAAGGGAAGGGAAGAGGGCTGCGGTGTCGCTTTATTTTTATCCGATTCGCCGTAAAATAACAACTCCCCTCGAAATTCAAGGGGAGAGCAGAGCTTTCATTGATATATTAAATATGTCAGATCTCTTTAGGCTTGAAGAGAAATTTAAAAATAATACCAGCCAATGCCGCGCCGGCAAGCGGAGCGACAAGAAATACCCATACTTGATTGAGAGCGATACCGCCATCCAGAACTGCCGGAGCAAGGCTTCTGGCAGGATTGACCGAGGTACCTGTGAGAGGGATTCCGATGATGTGTACAAAGGTGAGCGTCAGACCGATAACGATACCTGCAACCGAGGAATACTTTTCGCTTGAAGTAACACCGAGAACAGTCAGAACGAATACAAACGTCAGGACAATTTCAACAATAATTGCACCCGTCATGGATATACCGACACTGCTGAGCTCGCCGTAGCCGTTTGAACCCAAGCCGTCTGCAGCAGTCTCCTTGGTAATGAGCATAAGCAAGCCGCTGCCTGCAAATGCACCGGCAACCTGAGAGACAATGTAGCCGATAAGGTCGATTATGTCAAGCTTGCCGTTGATGAACATAGCAAGTGAAACGGCGGGGTTGACATGACAGCCCGAAACATGACCGATTGAATATGCACCGGCTACGATTGAAAGACCGAACGCAAGGGCGATTGAGACAACACCGAGCGTGCCGTTATCTGTTCCGCCGGAAAGTCCGCCGCAGAAAACAGCCGTTCCGCAGCCGAAAAGTACAAGAATTGCCGTGCCTAAAAATTCTGCAATGTATTTTTTGAGTCTCATAAAAATTCCTCCCATTATTCAGCATCTTAGTATCAAACTGTTGCAGCCGATACTGTCGCCGACAGAATAGCTAAAAATAAATTTGTAACAGTTTATTTAATTTCAAAATCCGAGACCGGCAATAAATGCCGTTGTTGATGTCGTATCGTTATTTACTGCTCCGGCGACTAAGTAGAAAGCCAAAATAATAACAGTCAGTATGATTTTCCATTTCTTATCCAGCTTTTCTGATTTCCATATGGTTACGATAACCATGACCGGCAGGAAAAAAATCCATAACAGTATTGTTCCTATTGAGGTCTTGCTTTTATTGTGCCTGTTGTTATTAAAGCTATTAGCTGCAGGTGATGTCTGAAATGCGGTTGTCGTCTGATGCGCGTTTTGAACCGAACCGTTGTATCCGCAATTTGGGCAAGCATTTGTGTAATATTCGTTTCCGCACTTAGGACACATCTGCGGCTTTTGTCCGACCTTAACACCGCAATTCGGGCAGAAACCCGAATCAAAAACCGTACCGCAGTTACGGCACTTGTTGCTGAATTCCGACGCTCCGCACGAATGACAGATCTTCTCGGTGTCATCACACTCACTGTTGCAATACTTGCATACTTTCATTTATACTCCTCCAAGGTTTAAACTTCATTAAGTATATCACACAATATATTTTCATGCAACAGTTTGTTTTGTCTATACAAATTCATAAAAAATTAACTTGTTTATATCTATGTGTCGTGATATAATTATATAGAAACAAAAGAGCGTTTCAAGGAGGTCAAACATATGGATATAGCAGATCTTGCGGCAAGCGCCGTGAAGAAAATTACAAAAGGCAAGGGTAAAAGACTTGCCAAGAAAGGTTATCCCGAGGATTTGCCGAAGGCTCAGCCTGTAAAAATCTCTAATAAAACAGACGATAAGTTTGATGTCGGCTTTGCAATGAAAGAGACGATGCCGGACGATTTTGAGTCCAAGACCTATTACATAGCGGGACATAAGATGGCTCAGAAAATGACAGGCTTCCATGACCCGATTACAATAAGCGCAATGTGGATCGGCTGCGGCGATGAGGGCGGCGTAATGATGGTCTGTGCCGACGTTATCGGCCTTACCAATTTTGAGGTAAGCATAATCAGAGCGAGCCTTGAAGAGTTTTCGAGCAAGGCAAAGTGCAAGGCGATCAATGTTTGCTGTTCGCATACCCACGGCGGATTTGATACCGTAGGCTATTGGGGCAAGCTCCCGAAGAGCGGCAAGGTCGATACATATATGCAGAAGATTTTTAAGACCGTCAAGGAAGTATGCCTTGAGGCTTATGACAATCGCAAGAAGGGTGATCTTTATATCGGAACAACTCATGTTCCCGACGCTCAGTATGATAAGCGTCCTCCGGTAGTTCTTCATGATACATTGACAAGGATTCGCTTTGTTCCCGATGACGGCAGCAAGGAAACGTGGCTCCTCAACTATGCTGCTCATCCGAATACACTCGGCGGCTCCAACACTCTTTGCAGTGCCGACTATCCTTACTTCCTCAGGCAGACGATTTACAAGGAAAAGGATGTCAATGTCCTTTACGGTATCGGTGCTATCGGCGCTGTTGACCCGGGCTATCCGGATATTGAGGATAGATGGAAGAGGACCGAGCTTCAGGGTGAGACTCTCGGAAAGGCTGCTCTTTCAATCGACAACGACGAGAAGATGAAGCCGGAAATTACCGTTGTTCAGCAGCCGTTCTATTACTATGCGGATAACGCTGTGCTTGCTTTCCTCGCAATGCTCAAGGTTATGAGCTCAAAGATTGTTCCTGCAAAGAAGGGCGATCTCGGAATTGCTCTCATTTCCGAAATGACATACATGAAGATCGGTTCGCAGCAGATTCTTCTTATGCCCGGCGAAGTTTTCCCCGAGGTTGCTTACGGCGGATATGATTCGGCAGAGGATTCGGCAACGGGCAGAGGTCCCGAAATTGATCCGACTCCGCTCGTTGACATCGCAGAAGATAAGGATTTGCTTATCTTCGGTGTAACAAATGATATGACGGGCTACGTTGTCGCTCCGAATGATTTCATTCTCCACAAGACGCAGCCGTATCTTTCAAGCGGCAGAGACCGTTTCGACAGGAATCATTATCACGAAACAAATTCGATGGGATATTCTGCGGCGCAGACGCTTACAGACGTGTTTGCCGATATTATGAAAAGAGTTAAATAAAAGCATTTACCTCCCCTTGTCAAGCGAGGGGAGGCGATTTTTGAGAGAAACCAAAGAAGCGCATTGTGCACCTCACGTTGGTGTGCATGAGAAAATAAAAGCCTGATAATTACCGATTAAAGAAGGAAACCCGATGAAATACAAATACGAGTTGCATTGCCATACTGCCGAAACGAGCGAATGTGCGGCGGCCTTGGCAAAGGACACGGTTGAATTCTACAAGTCAATAGGTTACAGCGGTCTTGTGATTACGGATCATTATTCGTTTCTGACTTTCGGAACGGACAGTGCTTTTAAAAGGCAGATCGACGTTGACAAATATCTCAAAGGTTATCACTGTGCCCTTGAAGCCGCAGGCGATGACTTCACGGTTCTGCTCGGAATGGAAATAAGATATTTTGCAACGACGAACGACTATCTCGTTTACGGAATTGATGAGGATTTTCTAAGAAAAAACGGTAATATGCTTTTCAAAGGTCCGCGCAGATTTTATAAGCTTGTAAAGGAGAGCGGAGCGATAATCGTTCAGGCGCATCCGTTCCGACCGTATATTCACAGAGCAAACCCGAAGTATATTGACGGATGTGAGATTTTCAACGGCAAGGATAAGGACAAGGATCTTAACCAAAAGGCGCAGGCATGGGCGAAGAAGGAGAAATTTCAAATCGTGACAGGCGGTGCGGACTATCACCGTGAAAGTCAGAGGGGAAATGTATCGGGAATCATTACGGAGGAAAAGATAAACACAAACGATGATCTTGTCAGAATTTTGAGAAACGGCAGATATGAAATAAACATGGGATAGGCAACCGTCGGCGAGTGTGTCGGCGGTTTTGCTTAATTGTAAATTTTTTACAAATTGGGCAAAATGTATTTATTTTTAAAATATAATATGATATTATATCAGCAGAGATTTATATGTATGAAATGGGGAAAGCATGACTTGAAATGCCGGAATAAAATAATAGCAGCATTGCTCACGGTTGTCGTCGCTCTTTCATCAATGCCGTCCATGGCAAAGGCGGAGAAAAAAGCAACCGGTGTTTATCAGTGCGATTGGTTTGACGAGAGCCTTTATTATCCTTATGAATACGATGATGAATGGTTCACTGGGAACTCTTTTGAATATAATCACAAGCTTGCCCTGCTCGCCTTGAATGTCTCGATGGCAACCTTTAATTCCTTCAACACAAGCGACACGGACGAGCATATTGAAGCCATGCTCAAAAACTGCGGCTATGAAACTAAGGCATATGGCTATGAGACCGAGGGCTACGATACAGCGGCGGTCGAGATGGCAAAAAAAACCGTCACGCTTTCGGGCGAGAAATGCACGATCGTCATTGCCGCAATAAGAAGCGGAAACTATGGCATGGAGTGGGGCGGAAATCTTAGAGTCGGCAACGGTGACAATCACCTTGGATTTGATATCGGCAAGGAGATTATTCTGAATTATATCAACGATTATTTCACAACGGAAAAGCTTGAGGGCAGAGTTAAGCTTCTGATTCCCGGCTACAGCAGAGGCGGCTCAATAGCGAACCTTGTCGGCGGAGAGCTTGACGACGGAAGCTATACGAAGTGCCTCAAAAATGCCGACAGCATAAAGACGGTCGGAATTGCAAAGAATGACATTTATGTTTATACCTTTGAGGCGCCGCAGTGCACAAAAAAGGACGGCGTTGACGGTGCTTCATACGGCAATATTATGAATATAATGAACCCGAACGACTATGTTCCCAAGTTCGTTATGAAGGACTGGGGATTCACACGCTATGGTGTGGAGTATTATTTGCCGTCGGCTGAAAACTGTGCGAATTATTCGAGCTATTACGAAAATGTTTGCAAGACATTTGATACATTGATGGAGGATACCGGTAAAAAATCAAGCTCGAATTTCTACAGCGAGGAGGACTCCCGCTCGGTCGGCGCAATGTTAGATTCACTGATGTCGAGGCTTGCAAAGGACATTTTTGTAAGTCAAGAAAACTATGCCGAAAAATATGAGGACGGCCTTGTATTTATAGCGGGTCAGTATATCGGAAAAAAACTCAATGCAGGCAATGCCCTTAAAACCCTCGGAGTAATTCTGTCGGCTTTTGCGCTCGGAATTATTCCGACCAATATGGATACGATCAAGAGTGACGGCTTCCGCGCTTATATTGCTTCGCAGATTGCGGAAAGCGATGCAAGCCGAAATCTCACTCAAAATCAGATACAGGGTATAATTGATGTTATCATAGAAATACTTGAATTTGCAAAGGATAACCGTTCGGAGGTCAGGGCTCTGTTGGGTCAGATCAACACAGTGTTGAATGTTCATCAGCCGTATGTGACACTTTCGTGGATGCGCTCTGTAAATCAAAACGATATGTTGAAAATAAACGGTGAGGCCGAGAAACCTCTGAAGGTTTCTTTTAACAGAATTGACTTGCGATATAAAGCGAATGCAAGAATAATTGCCGATTATGACAAGACTCTCGGCTCACTCATATGGAAATCGGATTCTAACGGAGTTGTTTCCGTCGACAGGGACGGATTTGTAACGGCAAAGGGTGACGGAGAGGCGATAGTAACTGCTGAGCTTCGTGCTGCCGACGGAAAACTGATTGATTCGGAAAAGGTTAAGGTAACCGTTCACATGAACAAGCTGGAGATCATAGTTTCAACCGTAAAGAATATATTCGGAAAGGCGGCGGCTTAATTGAGCAGATATTTTGTTCTGATTTTTCTTGTTCTCGGCATAGGTGTAGGTGCTTTGCTCTCGCTTGTGACGGACGTAAATATATTTGTCAACATGATTATCGGTGCTCTTGCAGGCGCCACAGTCGGATATTTCCTTAAAGTTAAGGTTGAAAAGGATAACGGTTCGGACGATATAAAAGAATAAAATATGCCTTTTCTCAGTTCAAAATTGGGAAAAGGCTTTTATTTTTAAAATATATAGTGTATAATATCTATGACAATTTCCAAAGGAGATTTTTTATGAAAAATATTCTTGTTACCGGCGGAGCCGGATTTATCGGCAGCAATTTCATTTATTATATGCAGCGCAAGCACCCCGACTACAGATTGGTATGTATTGACGCTCTGACCTATGCAGGCAATCTTTATACTCTTGATGCGGCACGCAAGGGCAATTTTCGATTTGTCCTCGGAGATATAACTGACAGAAAGACCGTTTTTGCACTCTGCAAGGAAGAAAAGTTCGATGCAATAGTCAATTTTGCGGCCGAAAGCCACGTAGACCGCTCAATCGAAAATCCCGAGGTCTTCCTCAAAACAAATATTCTCGGCACCCAGGTCTTGCTTGATGCCTGCAACAAGTTCGATATCCCCCGCTATCACCAGGTATCGACAGACGAGGTTTACGGCGATCTTCCGCTTGACCGTCCCGATCTTTTCTTTACCGAGACAACACCGATCCACACCTCTTCGCCGTATTCGGCAAGCAAGGCGTCGGCTGATCTGCTCGTAATGGCTTATCACCGAACATTCGGTACTCCCGCAACGATTTCCCGTTGCTCCAACAATTACGGACCGTATCAGTTTCCCGAGAAGCTTATACCGCTCATGATTTCAAAGGCTCTTGCCGACGAAAAGCTCCCCGTTTACGGCGAGGGACTCAATGTCCGTGACTGGCTCTATGTTGACGACCATTGTAAGGCGATCGACATGATCCTTGAAAACGGTAAGATCGGCGAGGTATATAATATCGGCGGTCATAATGAAAAAGCGAATATCGATGTTGTTAAAACAATTCTTAAAACAGTCGGCAAGGATGAAAGTCTTATTACTTATGTTAAGGATCGCCCGGGTCACGACATGAGATATGCCATTGATCCGGCAAAAATTCATGCCGAGCTCGGCTGGACACCCGAGACTTTGTTCAATGAGGGAATTCAGAAAACTATCGAGTGGTATCTCAACAACCGTGAATGGTGGCAGAAGATACTCAGTGGCGAATACAAGAACTATAGGGGATGATTTTTATGAAAAGAATTGTTGCTGTTCTGCTTACTGCCGTTATTGCGATAACGTTCTTTGCCTGCGGCAAGAAAGAGGGCGACCTCGGCAAGCAGACAACTGTTGACAAGAAAAACGGCTATACTCTCGTTGAAGAAGTTTTGACATTTAAGTATAATGACGATGAGGAAGAAATCAAGAAAAATCCCAATGCAAAAACCGAGGGATTTGTTACAAGTGAGAGTAATGCAGTCGGCAAGGTCAACACAAAATCCGCCGTCCTTGACATCGCAAAGAAAGAAGTCGGCGAAAAATTCAACAAAGTCAACTTTGCCTTTGACCGCACGCAGGGAATTTGGAGAGTAACATTCTCCATGGACACTGTGACCGATGAAAAGACAACAAGCGAGAAGGTTATGACCGTTTACATTGATGAGGACGGTTACACCTTGGCAACAATTAAGGCATAAATAAACGGCGGTGAAAGTGCCGCCGCTTTTTTAAAAAAGGAGTACTCAAAATGGCATTTGAAAGAAGACATGAGCTGTGGACTTTTGACATATTTCCAAAGGTTATGGCGGTAGGCAAAGAAAAAAACATACATATCCGGCCGTTTGGTGACAGATTATTTTTCACAGTCGGCAACGAGTATACCGCAGTTTTGACTTGGCTTCACGGCGGCTCCGAGGATCAATATCCGGCTACCGGAGATCGCCGCAGAATTCCCGTTACGGCAACAGAGAATGGAATTGATATAAAAGTAACACTTCCTTATGAGGGCGAATATCGCATTAAGTTCACCAATGAAGATGATGACAATTTAACCTTTGCCGTCTATGCTGTTGACGGCGATTTGACAGATGTTTATCCGTTCATCGGTGATCTTCATATGCATACCAACTATTCCGACGGCGATCACGACCCTGCGAATGTTGTTGCAAGCTACCGTGCACACGGCTATGATTTCCTTTCGATAACCGACCACAGACGCTACTATCCGTCGCTTTATGCGATTGAGCAGTTTAAGAATATTCCGACCGAAATGAATCTGGTTATGGGCGAGGAGGTTCATCTCCCTCCGATAAAGGGCTTCAGAGTTTGTCCTCATACAATAAACTTTGGCGGCGAATACAGCATTAACTCCCTTGTTGAGGATGAGGCAGTCGAAGAAGTCGGCAAGGACAAAAAGTTTCGTGCTACCCGTGAGGATTGTCCCGAGGTTATGACCCGTGAAGAGTTTGAGGACAAAATGACCGAGCTTGCAAAGGGTTTCAAGGTTCCCGATAACGTTGATCCGCTTGTCGCTTCAACTCTTAAATGGATTTATGACGAGATAAGAAAGGCGAACGGACTTGCAATTTTTGTCCACCCGACCTGGATAACGGGAAACACCTTCCATGATTCCGATGCACTCAACGATTGGCTTGTCGAGAACAAAATATTTGACGCATTTGAGGTGCTCGGCGGCGAAAACTATTTTGAACAGAACGGATATCAGACCGTACGTTATTACGAGGATAAAGCAAGAGGCTACAGATACCCCGTTGTCGGCAGTACCGACAGTCACAACTGCACGCCAGAAAATCGGAACGCTTATATTTGCTCGACAATCGTTTTTTCGCCCGAAAACGAACGTAGGGCAATAATTGATTCAATCAAGAATTTCCGAAGCGTTGCCGTTGATACAATAAGTAAGGAATTCCGCCTTGTAGGTGAAATGAGATATGTCCGCTACGGCTGCTTCCTGCTCAAAAACTATTTCCCGATTCATGACGATGCATGCTTCGAGGAAGGCAGAATGATGAAGCAGGCAATATACGGCACAGACGACGAAAAGCAAACGGCGATTGATATGCTCAAACTTATGAACGGCAGAATGAAGAAAATGAGAGAAAAATACTTTTCATTCTAATTAAACAGAACAAAACACAGCTCCCGACTTGAACAAATCGGGAGCTGCGTTTTTAATTTATGATGAATTGGCAACTTAGTTTAATAAAGTCTGAAGAATGGAGTGTAATGACAATCGAGTATAGTGTAGAAAACAAAGAAGTCTACCACATGGAAGAACAAAAATCAAATAAAGAAAAACGCGGATAAAAGCAACAC